>Ga0058701_10000153_pt1 | contig 58654 bp, 34 predicted proteins | sample AgamicOrMae_FD_97039 | JGI IMG/M metagenome (GOLD analysis project Ga0058701, IMG submission 97039) | Agave microbial communities from Guanajuato, Mexico - Or.Ma.e | ecosystem: Host-associated > Plants > Phyllosphere > Phylloplane/Leaf | place: Guanajuato, Mexico | collected 2012-06-04
GAGAGAGAGTGCCCTAAGATCAGCCGTCGGGCTGTTTTGCAACGCCACCGCAGACGCATTGTGTGTCGGCCAGTGGGCGCCCGTTTGCGCCACGGCTCAATTACACTCGCGCGCCCCCCATACACAGTCTCTGGCGGGGGAGGCGCGCAGACAGGCCGGCTCCAATTAGGAGCTTTGTTGGCCACTCGATCTGCTGGCTGCAAGTGGCCACTCGAGGGGGCAGTTCCCTTTGTCTTTGGCCGCCCGAGAACAAGACGAAGCCTCACGTGGCCCAGTCAATCGGGAGCGTCCGTGCACGCGTCTCGGTGCTCGTTGCTGGCAATTGGCCCAAACAGTGTTGGCCAAACTTCCTGAACTGGCCACTTGCGAGCTGGCCAGTCTGTTGAGCCACCTTTCACGCGTCGCCCAGTGAACTTGACCAGAAGGGCTGAGCTAGTTGTGCGCTCTTTGGGCGCTAGTTGTGCGCTTTTTGGGCGCCATTGCGGTGGACAGTCTGCGCTGCACACTCCGCGTCAAAAAGAGGGTTACATTTGTACGTAGGACTGTGCAGAAATTTATCATCTTACTTTCGGCGGATAGTGCACACTGCATTCAACTGCATTGGGCTAAACTGCAGCGAGTTGGCCGCGCGGACCACTGTCTGCGGTCCGCGTTGCAGTGCGGCGGTTTGGCTGCGCCAATTTCTGCCGCAAGTGGATGCAAATTTCTCGCCCTTTTAATCTTTTGCCCCCTCATCTCGCTCTCCAGCTCGAACGGCGCACAGCTCTCCTGCAAGCCAGCCCACTGGACAGCTCGCCCAACACAAACAGGCGCCACAGACAGGCCCTAAACTGAGTGGCCCGCTCGGCCAATCAGCCCAATTGGCCTTGCGCCCACTTCCGGCCCGCTCGGCTCGTCCTCGCCCACCCGAATTGCGCGCCTCGCTCGGCGCGAGTGTCTGTGTGTGGCTCTGGAGTTGTCCAATTCTGCGCCCAGTTGGCAAGCTCGTGTGCTGCGGCAGTCTGCTGCCAGCTGCTCCAAGCGGCTCACTTCGGACAGGTGATGATGAGCGCCGGCGCTGCGAGACAGTGGCGATTGTTCGGCCGCCGCTTGATTGCCGGCCACACTTTGGCCAGTGCTTAGCTGGTGGACAAAGCTAAGGACTGTTGCTCGTTACAGGCCGCTTTTCGTCGCCCTCGTCTAATGACAAAATGATTGAGTCAACACTGTTTGGCCCACGCGCCCTCCAGCAACTAGCACGCGCCGCTCTCTCTCTCTCTTCAATCGCCTGATTAGCCGCCCAGAGTTGAGAGACTCTCAACTGGGAGGGCGTGGCGAGTGCTCGTGGGCGTCGCCGGCGGCGCTCGGCTGGCCGAGGGGGCGGCCTGGCTGGCGTGTGGCGGCGGCTGCGCAGGCGCCTGTGGGCTCTGCTCGAGCAAGAGGGCAACACTTTCTCCCCGCGACCGGCGAGCAGCCTTCAGGTCTAGCCGCTCGGCCGGCTGGCCGTCCTCTCTTGCTGGCCGTCTTCTCGGGCTGACCGTGGACGCGGAAAAAGGGCCGCTTGTGCAGCGGGCGCGCTCGCCTGCTCGTCGGCCGGCCAGAGACTGTGTCTGGGCGAGCGGGCGAGCTGCATGCGCTCGAGTGGGCCGCGCGCACACACAGTTGCAGGCAGCGCGCGCTTCTCGCCTCGCAGACTAGCTCATGCACACAGCGCCCACAGAGACAGAGAGAGAAAAACGGCACAAGAGCAAAACAGCAGCCCAGCGGCCAGCTATTGATTGATTGATGTTGCTTTGATTCAACAACAACAACAAGTGTGCTTAGCTAAACTAGTTAATCGGTAGACATTGGCCATTTTGTGGTCCTTGTGTGAAGCGGGCAAGCATCAGTTTGAGTTCTTCCAGTTTGGACGAGCCTCTTTTAGTCAGTCTCTCTCTCTCTTTCTCTTTTGGGCCGACCCAATGAAGTGATTGAGAAATCATAACAACAGTTATCCCTCATCAGCCACTTGCACTAGTGGGCGCCACCAGAAAGCCAGAGTGTTCTTCTTAGCCCAAAGCTAAAGAGCCAGACCACAGAGCAAAGGAGGCAAAAGAAAGCCCAATCGAGCGAGCCAGTTTCACCCTTGAGTTGCGAGAGGCGGAAAAAAAGGTTATTTTCGTGCCCAATCGGCGCCCAATCGAGCAGCATTCCAGACAGTCTTTCGTGCAGAGTTCGGCCCGACCAAATGGGCGAGCAGAAGATGAATTCAGGCTAGACCTTTGCCGCGAGAGAAGCACCGAAGAAGTTTGAGTGATATTGACCATTGGGCCCACAAGAGTCAAGCTCTCGGCCAAGCGCCAGCAACTGTATGTAAAAGGGCCACACAAGAGCACAAGCCAAAGAAGCAAAAGAAGCCAAACAGAGGAAAAAGCTACACACAAGCACAAGCCACACACAAGCACAATGACTTTCGAGCACAGTTTCAAACACTCCAGGCCGGCCGGAAGCGCGCCTCTCAACGAGCAATGCTCCAGCGAGTCCGCCGAGAGACTGTCTTCGGGCGCGCCTGCCGCCCACTGGAACTGCGAGCAGCAGCGCAGACGAGCCGCCCGAGCCAGGGCGGAAGTGGCGGCCGGAAGTTGGCGGCGAGGCGGCGCGCTTAGAGGGCAGCTCAAGTGGGCCGCTTGGGTGCATTCCTGTGTGCTGGTGTTTTACTTGCTGGCGAGCTCGCTGGCCAGTGCGCAATTCCTCTTCACCTACGAGATCAACTCCGAGTCGGACGACAGCCGGGCGCCCAAGTCGTCCCTGTTCGACCCGAGCTCCTTCAAGATAGTCACGCCCGCCCAGCTGCAGAGCACCTACAACCGGCTGGCCAGCGGGGCGGCCCCGCACGCCGACGCGCCCCAGCACCTGTTGCCGCCCGGGGGGCCGAGCGGCGAGCCCGCCGAGGGCGCCAACTCGCTGCTGGCGGGCCCCCCGAGCGCCCCCGAGGAGCTTCCGGTGGCCCCTCAGACTGAGGCACGTCCGGCGGAAGTGCAGCCGCCACAGCAGCCCCAGACACAGACGCAGCAGCAGCAGCAGCCGCAGCAGACGCAGCCCCAGCAGCAGGCCTCCTTCCTGAAGCAGACGTCGGCGGCGCTGCAGTCGTTCGCCGAGCTGTTCCAGCTGGCGCCCTCGTCGTCGCCCTCGCCCCTGGGACAGTCTGCGGCCCAGCTGGGCCAGTCCGCCGGCCCACTGGACCAGCAGGCAGAGGCGCGCAGTCTGCACGAGCACTGGACGCAGCAGCAGCAGCGGGCCCACCAGCACCACGAGCAGCAGGCCCACGCCCAGCCCGCGCTCCACTCCTTCGCCGCCACCGCCAGCCCGCTCGCTTCCGGGCCCACCCAAGCTAGTCTGGCGCCTTCGCAGCACCACCAAAGCACGCACCAAAGCACACAGCAACACCAACAGATGCAGCACCAAAATCAACAACAACAACAAATGCATCAACAACAACATCAACAAATGCAACAGCAACAAATCCAGCAGCAACAACAAAATCAACAGCAGCAGACGCCGCCCGCGGCCTCCTACTGGCTGACGGCGAACCCGCTCACGCCGCCCGACGGCAACTTCCTGGTGGAGGTGCGCAAGCCGGAAAGCGCCCAGGCCAGCCTGGTGGACAACCTGCTGGCCCTGGCCAACCCCAGACAGTCTGCGGGCGAGCCACGGCTTAGCTCGGACACTTCGGCGCCCCAGCAGAGCGCCCACGAGCGCCACACTCTGTCCAGCTCGCTCGCCCAGACGCACCCCCAAAGCTCGGCCCAGAGTTCCTTCCTGTCCACGCCCACCAACTACTATCCGGGCCCGGGCAAGCAGACGCCGGCGCACGCGCAGGGGCCCAAGGTGGCGCCGCAGCCCTTCGGCGGAAACCAAGCTCAGCAGCAGCAGCAGTCGTCGGGCGAGCCGCCGGTGCACTCGCACCAGGCGCGCTCGCTGGCCAGCTTCCACAAGCAGCCCGCCAGCTTCGTCTCGGGACCCTTTGGGGCGCCCGAGGAGCAGACGCTGCAGCCGCCCGCCAACGAGCCGGCCAACTACTCGCCGCACAGTCTCAGCGGAAGCAACGCCAGAGGCGCCTCCCTCACGCAGGCCAGTCCGCCTGCGTCCGATCTGCAGGCCCTCCAAGCGCCGCCCGCCCACCAGCAGGCGGCCCCCGTGCTCAAGTCGGCCGAGGAGTCGCTGATGGCCTTCAGGCAGGAGCAGCGCGAGCAACAACAGCAGCACCAGCAGAATGCCGCCCTGATGGCCGGCCAGCTGCAGCTTAGCGCCCAGCAGGAGCACCAGCACGAGGCGGACGGGGCTCGCGCGGGCCAGCACGACGCGCCCACCAGCGCGTCGGTGGGCGGGGCGCGTGCGGGCTCGCACGCGCGCGCCGAAGCGCAGCCAGACAGGCAGCGGTCGGTCCCGCCGCAGGAGGCGGGTCGCGCGGCCGGAGGGGCGGCACCAGCGCCGCAGCCCGGCTACCAGGTGGAGCAGCAGCAGCGCTCGGGGGCGCCAACTTTGGGCGACATTCCTAAGGTGTCGCCGCAAATCTACGAGTCCTTCCTGCTGCAGCGCAAGGACCAGTTCGAGAAGCACATGGAGCTGCTGAAGCAGCAGCAAGAGTTGAACAGGCTGCTGGAGCAGAAGCAGAAGCAGCTTGAGGCGAGCAAGCAGCAGGAGTTGCAGCGCAAGAGGAAGAAGGAGGAACTGGAGGAGTTGGAGGCGCGCAAGAAGGCCATCCGCCAGCAGCAGGAACTGGAGACGAAGCAACGTTTGGAGAGGGAGCAGAGGGCGCGCCAGGAGAAGGAGGAGCGCAGGAGGCGCGCCGAGCTGGCCGCCGAGCAGGAGCGCCGCCGGCAACAGTTGGCCGAGCGCGAGGCCGCCCGAGCCCGCGAACAGCGCGAGCTCAAGGAGCGCGAGCGGCGCCAAGAGCAGCAGGCCAAGCTGGCCGCCTACCTGAGGCAGCAGGAGGAGCTGCGCAAGCTACTGGAGCTGAAGCAGCGCGAGGAAGAGGCGGCCGCCCGGCGCCGCCAATTGGCGCCCGCTCCTTCCGGCCAGCCGTCGGGCCGCCTGGCCATGGGCTGGGGCGCGCCGGTGCGCAGCTCGCGCTCCAGGCCGACCACAAGCTCGAGCCTAAGCTCAAGCACGAGCTCAAGCACGAGCACAAGCGCGAGCACAAGCACCACCGGAAGTGGGGGCGGCGGCACCACGCTGGTGGAGACCAGCTCCGAGAGTCCCAGCGTGCTGGCCGCGCCCCAAACGGGCCCCACACGCGCCGCTGCGAGTCTGGCCGCTGCCAGTCTGGCCACCTCGAGCTTGGGGCCGGCGCGCCTGAGCAGCACCACGCCGCTTCCGGCGGAAGTGGGCGCTAGCTCCCAGGCGACGGGAAGTGGCCAGGCGCGCCGAGCTGCCCAGGTGGCCAAGGCGAGCGAGCTGAGGCGCCGCAAGCAGAAGGCGAGCGCCGACGAGAAGCTCATCAGGGAGAAGATTCCGCTCTACTCGGGCGCCGGCAAGTACGGCCTGTACCGCGGCTCCTCCTCGCTGGGCGCCAACGACAGCACCCTGGCCGAGCTGGCCAAGCTGCTCGACAGCGTCTCGCTACCGAGCTCAAGCTCAAGTACAAGCTCGCCAAGCTCGCCAAGCTCGCCGAGTTCAAGCACGACCTCAAGCTTGATTTCAAGCCTGAGCGCCACTTCCGATCCCACTTCCGGTTCCGGTCCGGGCTCATCAAGCAGCACCACGCCGGCCCCGTGGACTGAGGCGCCGGCGGACGCGCCACCGGCCAGCTCGGTGGTGAACTTCGACGACGACGTGCCGCGCCGCTCGGGCCGCGCCACCACCCAGACGCCAGTGGTGAGCCGCTCGACGTGGGCGCCGCCACTTCCGGTGGGCCGCATGTCAAGCTCGCTGGGTCGCAACTCGACCGGTGGGGCTCGGGCGCAGCAGCAGCAGCAGCGCCAGGGGGCCCACATTGGGCTGGCCTCGCTGCCACCGGACGCGGACAACGACGGCATTCCGGGCCGGGCGGGCGTCGAGTATCCGGTTTTGGGCGAGATTCCGCGCACCTCGTTCACCTGCGCCAAGCAGCCGCTCAATGGCTACTACGCAGACACAGAGACCGCCTGCCAAGTGGTGCACCTGTGCCAGGGCGGCGTCCAGTCGTCCATCTTGTGCCCAAATGGGACGATATTCAATCAGGAAAAGTTCAGCTGCCAGTGGTGGTACGAGGTGAACTGTTCCAGGGCGCCCAAGTTCTACCAACTCAACGACAATCTCTACAAGGCCTTGCCGCCTTCGAAAAGAGCCACCTCGAACCAACTTGATGCTGCAGACCAGGACCAGGAGGGCTCAGACTCGAGCAGCAGCATCAATGTGAACATCAGACGACTCGGAGTGGCCGCCCACCACAGTCACAGAGAGCAGCAAGGCTCCTCTTCGGCCGCCCGCTCCAGTGCTTAGTTGCACTGCAAATGTTTAGCTTAGGATCATCGACGGATATCGACGAATCACTGTAAACAAGTAAAATATATTCTCTTTAGATTTCCTCTAAAAACTTTTTCCACAACCATTCCTATTCACTATTTGTTTTTCTTGACCATTTGTTGACCATTTGTTGACCATTTGTTGATCAAAGTTGTCACAGTTCAGCCAAACTGACAACTTTGAACTAAGAGCTCAATTCCACTTGCATGCAACTCTTTCTTTTTCCCCTCAGCTTGTCCAAAATGTAGAAGGAAAATTCCGCAGGGAATCAATTCCGCACAGAAAAAATCGGCCACTTTACTCCCTCTTGGCCGTCCACTCACTTCCGGCACTAAGGAGGAAACGCATCAACAGGCGACCTTTGCCCAAGCAAAACGAGGCGGCCGCTGCCTCTCGATTAGCACCTAGATGCTCGCTAGCTCGCCGAGTGTCTTGCTAGAATTGGACCCAAGTTCGATCCCAGTTCTCTTGGAGCCTTATCGAGTGCGATGCTTAGCCGACAAGAGTCTCTGATTGCGATTCGCCTGTCGAGCGGCGTCAATCAGCCTGGTCCATACCTTAGCCTCGCACAAGCTAAGCTATGGAATGTGTGATATAAAAATGCGCTATTGAAGGTTTTTTATTATGAATAAAAACGAGATGAATGGATGGACTTCATCAGATGGGCTTGGCTCTGGTGAGTGTGGAAAGGATGCACGAGCAAATGTTTGCCATTTTGCGCCCGAGGGATCTTTCTCTCGTGAGTGTGATTTTTCACGACCTTCCTTCGCCCTTGCGAGATGCAAAACAACCATGAAAGAGTAGCACTGAGTTGGTGAGTTTTCGGCGCCTCATTTGCGCAATCGACACAATTTCTTGAGCCAACTTTGTATCTAGACATTGTATCGAGTTGGCAGGAAAAGATTGGAAAATTTCGCCTTTTCTTCGGCTGTCTGTCTGTCTGTCTGTCTGTTTGTTTGTTAGTTTCCGGTGCGTCTGTGTGTCACAAGCTGGCCAGCCTTGCGTGCAGTGAAAGCGAGCAGAAGTATCAATTGCACGTTCTGGCCGGCCGGCTGGCCACAAAAGGTTTCATTTTTGTCTCGCTCTCTTGTCGCTTCGCCTTGTCGTCTCCTTCGAGCTAACAAGCGCGACGACAGGCGCGCAAATGAAGACATTAGAGACAGACCAGCGGCCAGAAGAGCCTTAGACTGTGTGCGAGCGCAAGTCTGAGTCTGGAGCCCATTCCGGCGGACTAGCTTTGGGCTGCTTTTGGCCTGAGAGCCGGCAAGTGTCTGTGTTGTTTTACGAGCACTCGCTGCTCAGCCCCAGCAGCCAGTCTGTGGCCGTTCGCTCGTTTGCATGCCCACAACAACCACCTGTTGCTGCTCTCTGATTTTGGGAAGCCAGTTGGCTTGCCAAGCGGGCAAAAGAGCAAGAGAGCAAAAGAGAAGCTCGAGATTTGAATCATATCGAATCGGTGGCTTGGCGAGCGAGCGAGCGAGCTAGCAGAGGCAACAAGAGACAGAGAGCGACAAAGGCGAGGTGAAGGAAACATTATCTGGCGAACAAATCGGCCGCATGGAAGCGGAGGAAGAAATTTTCATCATCTGATAAGCTGCAGCTTTGCCCAAGTGCCAATTGGGCGAGCTCGGAGGCAAATATTATATTATGGCCAGTGAGCGAGCGAGCGAGCGAGCCACTGGGTTTGGGGGTGGAAGAAAAGTGGCTCGAAAGAAATGGAGAAAAAAAACTGGTAAGCAAATTGGCACGAGATTGCGAACAAAAAGGGTTGAGATTAAGTGTGGTTTAGAGATCGAGAGAGTGTGTGTGTGAAGTTTGGCTTCCAAACTTCTAGTGAGCCAAACTTCTGGTGAGCCAAACTTCTGGTGAGCCAAACTTCTGGTGAGCCAAACTGCTTGTGGTGCTTCTCCTTCGGGCCGGCCGCATCACCATTTGGCCGAATGGCGCTGGAAAGAGAGTGTGCGGCAATGGCATAACAATGGCAAGTGCAGTGGGCGCGCGCTCGTTTGCCTCTGCATTGCATTGTATTGCAATAGGCGGCAAATGAATTGATTTGGCCGCCACACCATGAGATCTGATCTGATTTTACTTGCGGCCATGCCTTTCCAGTGGCGCTCCAATTTGCTGGCCAGCAAACTGAAGCCAGTGGCTCCAGTTTGCCAAGAACAAAGGCAAACTGCAATCCATTGGCGCCGTTCGATTGGGGGAGCTCGGTTGCGATTGTTCACGCTGCAACATATTATAACATAATCATCCATGAAAAGCATGTGCGTGATATATTTTCATGGTCCGTCCGTCTTTTTGCCGGACTGGAGACAATCAATGAGCAAAATGCTGCCTCAATGGGGCAACAAACTGGCCCAAGAAAGAGACCTAAGGAGAGGACTGGCAAAGAGAAAGTGGCCCAAAGATGCCAGAAGTTGGAGAAAAAATTATCCGCCCATTGATGAGCAGGCCCAAGTGAACTTTGGCTTCCTCGTTGGGCCGCCTCATTGGCCACTTTGCCAAAGCAGAGGAAGAGAGTCGGGCGACTGGTTGAGAGGAAAAGATGGTCAAGATTTGTTGCTTTTCAATTGCAACAAAACAAATTGTTTCCAAATGCCAGAGAGGAGCATAAATATTTATTGTTGCCCAAATGGTCGTTGAGCGCATTTTGCCACTGTTTGCACTATTCTTCTCGGCCTTTTCATGGCTCCTCGAGCGCGCCAACAACACAAAGCAAAAAAGTCTTTCCGGTCACTCGTTATCCGCTCGTATCGGCTGGCCATTGGTGGCAAATTGTTGGCCCAGAGGGGCGGCAAGGCGGCAAGAGTGGAGCTAGCTGGCGGCGAGCGCAGACGGCCGATCGGTGGCGCGCACTAAGGGCGATCCGTGCGCACATCAGTGCAGCAGCAGCAGCAGCAGTGGCACTGAGTCGGCCGTCTGCCAGACTCAAACACACACACGAACGGCAGGCAGCCCGAAGCGGCTCACTGGCGGCTGGCTGGCAGACGATAATTATGATTGTTTGCCGGGCCGATGCTTCTTTTTTTGTTCTCTCCTCCAACTCTGGCGCCCGTCTCGCTCCTTTGGGCTCCCGGACGAGCAGTTGGTTCGGCCGGCGAGCCGGGCCAAACGCCACAGGGTGCGCGGCCACGCGCCAGCCTGCTCGCCGGCCTCCTCCGCCCGCCCCCGGCAACGACAACTCGAGGGCACTTGCAGACACTTGCAATCGATCGGCGCCATTGATTCCAGTCGGCTCGCTCGCAGGCCGCCCTCACCCTCACCCTCACTCTCACTCTCCTGCCGGCCGCCATTAGGCAAACAGTGGCGGGGGCGAACTTGAATATGGCCCGAGGAGTCTGACACCTGTTCTTCCAGGTCGGCCGGCCGCTCGGCCGAGTGGAGCCGGAAAACGAGCCCGCTGGGACAACGGCGGCCCGCGTTCGCTCGGACGGCGCTGACCAGCCGGCCCAGCTGGAGAAGGAAGAGCTGGAGGGACAAAAAACGGTGAGAGTCGGACGCGAGTTCCAGACAGCAAGCTTTTCCGCCAGCTTACTCCAAGGGCCGAGCGCAATAGAGTCAAGGCGCACTCGAGAGCGCAGTGCACTGTGCACTGCACTGCACTGTGCGCGCTGCTCAGTGGCCAATGCTCAGCGCTCAATGCAACTCACTGCAGCACAAGGCGACCCTTAGCGCACCTTAGCGCCCCTCTTCTCTCTGAGCCTCTCATGATAACGCCCTGCCCAATGGGAGCCACTTGGCGCGATTGTTTGATCATCATCAGCATCATTAGATTGAGATGCCCTCTTTTCGCACCTCGCCAAGGGTTCATCTTTTGGAGCGCATCTTTTGGATTTGTTGCTCGCAAATGGACTCAAATGGGATGGCCGCCCGCTTGGTGTCGGCCTGTTTGCGCGACGGGAAGTGGCGCCACAAGTGGAAGTGCGCCAAGACGGGCGACAAGAGCCCGCCCGGAACCAGGATGCGCGCCCTCATTTATGCAAATGCTCGCCGAAATTGTGCGCCGCCCCATGGCTAACTGGCCGCGCTCGGCCAGACCATAAGACACATGGGTCATCGTTGCGGCCGTTGCACAAATGGCGTCCTCTGCTCACCCACGAGCTTGGGGCAAATTGAATTGCAGTTTAATTCAAGTGTCGGGCGCCCATTGTGCAGCCCTTAGGTGGTGCAGCCTTATGCTCATTGGCAAGAGAGAGGAGAAAAATCAGCTCAACGGGCAATAAGTGAGCTGAATTGCCCCCTGTGAACGAGCGCACTTTCTCGCAGATTATCACCTTTTTGTGTTAGTCAATCTGTCTCTAATCTTTCCACTTGCCGCTTACAAGCCACACATCCAAGAAGTGGCCACAGTTTCACTCACTTTCCAAGGCTCTGAGCAAAGTTCTGGGCGCAAAAGTGGGCGCCAACTGCCCCTTTGAGTGCTCTGATTTTTTGGAAAATCCAAAATCCAAAAAATCTTCCAAAATTCCACCATTGAATAAGCTGCAGCTTGAAGGCAGAGCAAGAGGAGAAAAGAAAAGGCTCATTGACGACAAATTGCGATGGACCAACAGGCCAGATGAGGTCCAAATTATAACAAAGGCGAAAAGATTTATTTGCGCCCATTTAGGCGCGTCTGTTTTCATGCTCTCCAATGAGAGCAACTCCACACTAATACGGAAAGGAGAAAAAGAACAAACAAACTGCAATGGATGCAGTTTGTTTGCAACAACCTGGTGGTGAAAGTCTTTCAGTCTTTGTTTTCTCTCCCTCAACTATCTTGGCCAGTTGTGTGTCCATTTCGACGAGCAACAGAGAAATAAAAGTATAAAATTACATTGATGGGATGCCCATTGAGTGTCCGGTGTTGGCCAACTGTTGGCTAGACGAGAACTGTTGGCTAGACTAGGGCTGCTGGCCCACAGCAAGCCAGACAATAAAGACCCACACCACTGGACTCGTTCGCTTTGTCTGTCCGGCTTCTTTGGGCTTATTGTTTGCTGGCTAGTTCTTGTCGCGTGCAGCCAAGAGCTAGAGCAAAGAGGTGGGGGACAAAGTTGACTAGTTGACAGGCTTTGCGGGCTTGGCTCTTTTGAGGAAAGTGTGTGCGAACAAGTGGAAAGGAAACGAGAGCTTAGCCATGGGGGGAAAAAGGACAAGTTCAAGTGTATTTGGCCAGCTTTCCGCTTTCCGCACCTACTCACGCATGCGCCACCCAATTTGAATCCCTTTGTTGTCGACTTAATAAATCAAATAATAATAATAACATCAATAATGATGTATAACGAGAGCGAAAGTATAATTGATCAAAATCCTCCCAGACTTAGCCGGCCATTTCACAGTCATCTGACCGGTCGAACTCGAGCTTGTTGCGCCTTAGGAAAAAGACGCTTTCGAAGGGCTAAAATGAGTAGGCTGATTGGGCTACAGGCACACTCTTGGAAGTTTACAGCAAACAGTCACAATTGTATTGGTACAAGCGACTTGAGTGAGATTTCCATTCCAACTCGCTTGGATTATGCCTCGACCCCGATTGAATTCTTCCTCCTGCCCATTCTTACACATCTGACTTTCGGAAATTTTGGCCTTTGCTGCCCAGACTGTCTTATTGAGTGCGGGCCACATGGATGTGAGCCGATTCGAACGGGGGAAAAAGGCAAGAATATAAGATACTAGCTGCTTCCGGTTGGGTCATCTGATGGCCCGACCGGATCTCATTTTGACTGGTATAGGTTTCATTCTTCGGCATCCTTCTCTCAAATCTCTTCCTCATACATTTGAGGTGTAAATGAGCACCACCGTGACTTCCATTCTTGAGAATTGTGCCGTACTTATGCAATATCATATCTTTTTGATTTTAACAGAAAGGATGTGCGAAGTTTCTGCTAAACGACATTCTGTTCGCATATTGTTCGTATGTGTTCAGATCATATCTATAGTATTTATAATATTGATCGACTGTTGATTCGGAAGATATGAACCGGTGTTTCTTGACCGGAAGAGCGGGAAAAATTCATATAGTTCAGATAGTTTCCGATAAAAGATATGACACTCTTGCCGTATTTCCAGGCCTGCTCACTAATGACGAGGTCCTCTCAATATGTTGACAAGTTCCTTGTGATGAACACTCTCGTCGATTTCTTTCTAACGTTATCTTGTGCTTATGAAGATGGAATGAATATTTGATGTGTGGATTAATCTTCAAAGTCATCATCGTCTAAAATCAAATCATGCGCGGCCTGTCGGCGACCTCGATACAAATATGCAATGAACGATACTGTTCCAATGGCCACAAATATCCAGCTCGACCAGTAGAACATGGCGCCAAACAGCCAAAGGTTGGACATCATTCGCATTAAAATCACTGAACTTCTGGTCAATAGGCAGTCTTTGTTGTAGTCGGCCACCGTGCATGGTTGAACTGACATTGTACCATTGGCTGATTTAGCCACGTAGTTCTGATTGCCGAAAGTTATATACTGTGATGCCATTGAATAAAGAAGTAAATTGAATGCGAGAGCTGTCAGCATTACAGTTATACAGAAGAACAATAGAGCTCTCGGAGGTGTCCGGCCGGGTTTAACGCGGTATAATCGGGTCAACAGGAACCATAAGCCTAAATTGCGGATTCCTGATATTGTGGCGACTGCAAGGAAGCAGACTATTATAAGCAAGGGAATAGGACCAATGAGAATCAGATCCTGAGTCTTGGTGAACACATACTCCAATGCGTTCGGCAACACCGGTTTCAATAGAACATAGCCTTCCTTAGGTCCATTGCTATGAAGAATTCTATCCACATCCACTGTTATGAGTGTTATGAGTAGGATGATCGATAATATGACGAATATTGCTCCAAATAAGATCTGAACTGGTCGTATGATGATACGTAATTTGTGTGACCATGATGATGATTGCTCTGACAACACGGTTGCCTCGTGATCCAATTGGGCTAGTTCAGCCTCGGCACTCGTCAGCTTCTCTTGCTCCCTATCTGAGAGGCCTTCTGCCCTAGATTTTTGTCGCAAATTGCTTACCTGAAGTCTAAGCAAGTCAGCACGGTCGTTAACTATGTTATAGCGAGATTTGATCTCTTTCGTGCCTAGCAATAGTCCGATCGGCCAGGAGAAGATTCCTGATGCTGTGTAGAAGCAAACATTGACAAAGCCCATCGTTGTTATGAGTGTCAAAACAAAGACAATACCATTCTGGATCTTGTCTTCTTTCTGATACGGTAAGATGTTTTTGAATATATCGTTCGGTCCCAAGTTCTGACTATAGGTATATGAACCAGCAAAAATCAAAGCTATCATAAACAACGTGGCGCCGAATGTGATTTTGATTGCTGTATGTAATCTTCCGCTAGAACTGCTATCAGTCTCATCGTTGAAGAAGTGCAAGAAGGGTATTACTATGAACATCAAAGTGATAGATAAACCATATAGACTGTAATAGGTGTCATACATAAATTTATCCACCTTGCTCAGAGTCTCGTTAGTGGCCCAATCCTTGAATGTTCCATCATGATTCTTAGCAAAGGACACAAGAAATATGTCTATGGGCAGTATGAAAGTGACCAATAAGACTACCAATAGACAGAACATGACAGAGAATGTGCACAATGGATTGGATTCATACTGGTGCTTGTAGCTGTAGACAAACTTGATGAAATAGATCACTAACAACAAGCAAGTCGCTCCTACTACACCCAAATTGATAGTTGCCTCAGAGATCATGATTCTCACTTTCGATGGATCTGAACTTGAAAGTCAACTTGAAATCATGAGGAGAATCGAGATTTGTTTATTCTCGCTTGTTTTGCATCATCACAATGTGATGATCACATCAACTGAAACCCGCAGAAGGCCTGTCTAACAGCCGCGAACGTGCCCGAGGCGCTCTAGTAGCGCATGCACCACGCTGCCTTCATGATTTGTCCAAACATCATTCCTCATGCTAGCGTTAATTGACTTTTATTTTGTTTGCTATCTACTGATATTGTCTATATTATTACTTGATGAGATCAGAACATTATCATTGGCTACAGCTTAGCTAAATGGCTAGAAGCAAGCGTCAGGCCGCGGCCAATATAAGCTACAAAGAGCAAGATGATTCCGATACAGATGAGACAATCGAGGATGATCAACAAGATCACCTCAATGAACTTAATGGATCTGAAGTTAAATCAATTGAGAAAATTTTAGCTCATAGAATAGGAAAAATTGGTGCGACTGGTGAAAGAACTACAGTTTATAATATTGAGGCCCATGGTGATCCAAATAACCATGATCCAAATGGCATCGAGCCGCATGAAAAAGAATTACAATTTCTTATAAAATGGAAAAGTTTCTCTCATTTACATAATTCTTGGGAGAGCGAAAGAAGTTTATGTGAATTAGACCCCAAGTCTGTTAAGAAGATCGAAGTATATTGGAAAAGAGAAGAAGATATCAAAGAATGGAAGAAGTCCGCATCGCCTGAAGATATAGAATACTATGATTGTCAAGAAGAAATGGCTGACGATCTTCGTCAGCAACACATGCTTGTTGAACGTGTGATATCCCATTATGCCTACAAGAGGGTGGTGCAAAGAGAGAATAATAATCAACAGAATTCTACTCAAAAGCAAGTTCCAGTTGAGTCAAAAGAGCCCCACTCGCAACCAATTGAAGATCCAACACCTGAGTCAGCAGAGCCGCCTAAATCTGCGGCACCCAATAATAAAGTCACACCTAATCAAAAATCACCTACTACAGAAAAATCACCAGCCTCCGATAGACCGCAAACTAATGATGCAGCAGCAACTGAAGTGGCTGAGAAACCCGATGATACCCCTAATTCAACTAGACAACAAGCATTCAAATCAAACCCTTCATCGGCGACCTCATCCACATCTAGCTCCTCATCCTCATCAGCCAGTGGTTCCTCTTCATCTACTGAGGACAACGATGACAGCGACGAATATGATAAAGATGATGATGATGATGCCTCCTCAACCACATCAGGTTCTTCATCGTCTAGTTCAACTTCTTCCGCATCTACATCTAGTAGTACCACCTACATAGACAACTCATCGTCATCCCCCATGCCAGTGCCTAGCGCGGCTCCAGCAGTTGTTGAAGATGCAGATGAGTATGAAAATGAGAATGACGAAGAAACTGAGGCGAAAGGAACGATTAAGAAGCCAGTCAGGCCGGGTCGTGGTAGAAAAGGTAAGAAGAAATTGAATTCCAACGATGACGACGCGGACGAAGATGAAGAATGTGAAACGGCAGTGGAGTATCTATGTAAATGGCAAGGTCTACCCTATAGTGAATGTACTTGGGAAGATGGATCGCTGATTGAGAGGAAATTTAGTGACAAGATCGAGGAGTATTTCCAAAGGGAAAGATCTCCCAATATACCAAGCAGACTTTGCAAATTTCTCAGAAATAGGCCCAAGTTTGTGGCGCTGAAAGAGCAGCCTCATTATTTGGGTGGCACTAGATCGCCACATAACATGAGCTTACAGCATGGTAAGAATTCATCTAGCAGCGATGAGCATGGAGGTGATAATACAAAATTGGAATCTGAAGAGGAAATTGGTGATAAAGAAAACAAGAGTTCTGAAAGAGAACTGGATCAGCAGCCTGCATTGGAGTTGAGAGATTACCAACTGGATGGTTTGAACTGGCTAGCATACTCATGGTGCAAACAATATTCAGTTATTCTCGCCGACGAAATGGGCTTAGGTAAAACAATACAGAGTATAGGTTTCCTTTCATATTTATTCAACGAGCAGAATCTCTATGGACCCTTTCTGCTGGTTGTTCCTCTATCTACGTTGAACTCTTGGAAGCGAGAGTTCGAATCTTGGGCGCCCGAAATGAATGTTGTTGTCTATTTGGGCGATGTAAACAGTAGGAGTACTATCAGAACTTATGAATGGTGTCACGCCAATAACAATAGGCTTAAATTCAATGTTCTTTTGACGACCTATGAGATATTGCTCAAGGATAAAAGCTTTCTAAGTGCCATCAGCTGGGCCGTGCTGGGTGTCGATGAGGCTCATAGACTCAAAAACGACGACTCTTCATTATACAGATCTCTGTTTGAATTTAATACCTTCCATAGAGTTCTAATTACAGGTACGCCATTACAGAATTCCTTGCGTGAGTTATGGGCTTTGTTGCATTTCATTATGCCTCAAAAGTTTCCCTCATGGTCCGACTTTGAATATGAGCATCGTGATTCAGCCAACAAAGGTTACTCAAGATTACACAAACAATTAGAACCCTATTTGCTACGCAGAGTTAAAAAAGATGTGGAAAAATCTCTACCTTCGAAGACAGAACAACTTTTGAGAGTTGAGATGACCTCTATCCAGAAGCAATATTATAAATGGATATTAACAAAAAATTACAAAGCTTTAGCAAAGGGTTTGAAAGGCAGCCTCTCTGGATTTGTTAATATAATGATGGAGCTCAAAAAGTGCTGTAATCACGCGTCTCTCATTAGGCCAACTGATGAATTGAATCATTTAGATTCATTAACGCAACTTATACGCGGTAGTGGTAAACTATTGCTGCTCGACAAACTACTAGTGCGCCTAAAAGAGACCGGACATCGTGTATTGATATTTTCACAAATGGTTCGTATGTTGGATATATTGAGTGATTATTTAACTTATCGAAGATTCCCATTCCAACGCTTAGACGGATCTATTCGTGGTGAGATACGTCGTCAAGCTCTAGACCATTTCAATGCTCCAGACTCGCCTGATTTTTGCTTCCTATTATCAACGCGCGCAGGTGGTTTAGGTATCAATTTGGCAACCGCTGATACAGTAGTGATATTTGATTCCGATTGGAATCCTCAAAATGATCTTCAGGCTCAAGCCAGAGCCCATAGAATCGGCCAAAAGAATCGTGTTAATATTTATAGACTGGTAACCAAAAATAGTGTTGAAGAGGACATCATCGAGAGAGCAAAACGTAAGATGGTCCTCGATCATCTGGTTATACAGCGCATGGATACAACCGGGCGCACTGTTCTCGCCAAAGGCTCCGGTTCATCTACATCTTCAAATTCTACTCTAACAAACAAGGAAGAGTTAGCTGCTATTCTGAAGTTTGGAGCAGAGGAATTGTTCAAGGAGGGCGAAAAGGTTGGCGATGAGGAACCTCATCTTGACATAGACGAGGTTCTAAATAGGGCTGAAACGCGTGAGGAAATGGCTACTTCCGCCAACGATGGCCTCCTATCTGCTTTCAAGATTGCGAGTTTCGATTTCAATGAGGAAGATGTGACCACTATAACGCCCGCCACTGTTTCGTCAAACAATAACTCCTCGGTGCCCAGTTTCAATGCAGACGGTTCAATCATAAAAGATGTCGATATGTCTGGAGGGGCACAAAACCAGCTCAACAAGCAGCAGGAAAAGGATTGGGACCAAATTATACCAGAGTCGATACGAGCTAAGATCGAGGCAGAGGAGGAAGAGGAAAGACTCCAAGCCCACATGGAGCTATACATGCAACCTAGGAGTAGACGGAATACTAAAAGATCTCAGGGCGAGGCCTCGGATAGTGGCGAAGAGTTTGATCCGAGCAAGGCTAAGGGAGATGGTGGAAGCGATGATTCGGATGGTGATAATAAGCCAAAGAAACGTGGAAGATCTAAGGCTGGTGCAGGAGGCTCTGTTAAGAGGCAACGCAAGACACCGCTCCTGGGGCCAGATGGTGAACCATTACCAGGAAGGGTGAAAAAATTGAAAGAGCCAAAGGAGAAGAGAGAGAAGAAAGAGCGAAAGAAACGCGAACCAGTTGATCCTGAATTGAAGAAGAAGCGTGGTCCAAAGAGTAAGAAAGAGCCAGGAGGAACAGTTAAGATCAAATCGAAAGAGCCCATAAGACCTAATGAATCTTCATCTAACATAACGAGCAAATATGGTGAGATACCTCACTCTTTGCCTGGATGCTTTAGGAAATCTTTCTCAAATTTTTCAGCTAATAGAGATGATGTCAAAAAAACTGTGATAAATCAAGAACTAGATAATGGTATTTTCCTAGAATGCAAAGAAAAGATGCGACCCATGAAGAGGGAGCTGAAACAGTTGGAGAAGATAGACTTTAGACAATGTGTAGAAGATAACTCACCTGAATTGCGTTCATGTTTGATGAAAATAGGTAGCCGAATAACAACTTGTTTGAGCGAATATCAAGATGAGAGAATAATGAAAGAGTGGCGCAACTATTTGTGGACATTTGTGGCCAAATTTACCGAATTTGAGCCTAAAAAATTGTACAGATTTTACAAAAGAGAATTGAAGCGCCTCTCTCCATCATCATCATCCCCGTTCCCTACAAACCACCACCATCATCATCATCAACACCACCATCATCAAGTGCAACACCAGCAACATCAGCAGCAACAACAGCAACTCCAACAACAGCACCAGCATCATCACATGCATTATTCCCGTGGTGCCAGTGTTGGAGATAGAACGGGCGGCATGCCGCCACCACCGCCGCCACCCCAATTGGTGGCCCCAAATCTAAGACAACCTGGCCCCATGCCGCAAATGCCACCTCATGGAATGATACCAGCAAACATGATGGGACCCGCGGGCCCACCAATTGGCATGCCGCCAGGGATGATGTTCAGACAGCCGCCTCCAGGCCACTTTATGGGCGGCGGTGTTCCCCTAAATCCTCCGCGTCAGATGATGAGCAATCCAATGGGACCTAGACCTGTTGGTCCGCCGCCCGGTGGTGCAGTTGTGCCACCACATTGGAAGAGAGTATCGAAGCATTAAAGAGAACCAATTCATTTTGTTGTTGTTCCAATCGATTCTTGACCGCTCGCTGCATGGCAAAATCATCGCCCCTTGTTTCCCAATGGAACGCATTCCACTTGAATGTCTAGCCTAGTCATTAGAGTTTTAGTTCAATTCAATTCAATTCAATTCAATTCAGTTCAGTTCGGGATCATCCTTTAGCTCTAGTCGGTTTCGAGTCAGTTTGCGGCACCGCTATCAGCCGCGAGACCGATCTGATAGTGTCCATTTCAGACCAGTTGCCTGTCGACCTGGCCAGTTGGGCAGGCGGCAACTGGACGCTGAGACTCGCTGTGAGGGCGAGTTGATTCCCGAGCCAAAGCTCTGGATGCTCCCAAACTACATCCGGCTGAGCAACTCTGACCAGCGGCCGCTCCTTTTCCTACTCCCTTTCTCGCCTGTGCATGATAGTATCCGAAGTTGTTTGCCAAGCAGTCTCCTTTATTTTAGGCTCTCTAGACTGTTCTTGGCCTTAACTGTAGGCTGGCAAGATTTCCAGAAGAACTCCACCGAGAGGCTGGTGGCGCTATTTCGGGTTCTTCTCTGCCATAGGAAACTCTTGAATCGAGTGGAGCGGCCTTTGCGGCTTCGGGAAACGGTCAGCTCGAGTGCATAAGATGCCACTCGTGACCTTGCCAAGTGGGAGAAGGAGAAGGGGAGAGATAGAGTGAAAGAAGCCATTTATGTGGCACAGTAGTCTGCATGTGTAGTGGTGGTGGTGCCGTGTGTGTGTGTGTGTGTGTGTGTGTGTGTGCCTGTCTGTGTCTGTGTGTGCCTGCCTGTGTCTGTGTGTGTCTGCGTGAGAAGCATTACGAATGGAGCAATAGGACGGCGACCGCTGGCCAGTTGTTGTTTGACGACTCTCGAATTTCTCGTTCCATGAGGTTTTTCTTTCTCTCAAATTGCCCCCCAGACTCTTTCTCGCAGCGGTTTCACAAAGGAGCCTGCAAGAAGCCCAAACGGCGCCGGCGAGGCGGAGCTTCTTGATGATGGACTCGATTTTTCTGGCGCCTTCGCTGCCGCCGCCGCCGCAACGCTTTCCGGCGTTCTGCGTCCATTTGTTGTCGAGGATCTCGGCCACTTGTTGACGGCGCCGGGGATGCCCACCAAGACACCGGTCGAGGGCTAACTGTACATAGCAATGAATCGTGCCGCCAGAATTGCAAGCCAAGGAAACCGATACGATTCGCATCGAACCGGCTTGTGGTGGTGCCACCGGAGCACCAAGTTGACCATAATAAGCCGGCAAATACACTCCGGTGGACTTTCCTCCATCTGCTCCGCCCCCTTGGCTGCCGCTTCTCAATCATTCCTCCAGCCGCCCGGCCGCAACTCTGAGTCCCGTTGTTCGTCGATTATCATTGTTGTTGTCGTCTGGGTTGAGCTGTTGCGGCTAATCCAAGCGTTTGAAGGAGCAACAAGTGGAACAGTAAAAAGGAGTCTGTGTTTTCAAGTGAAACAGGTGGGACAGTGGACATTGAATTGGGCAGCGCATCAGAGAGAGAGAGAGAGAGGGCCGCTCGCATGACATAGGCGCATAGTAGTTCTACTAAAGTGGGGAGAAACTTCCAATCTTGTCTGGGCGATTTCCCTTATCCTCCTTTTTCGGACTCTTTCTAGTTCTCTGGAACAGCGGCAACTCAAACAACAATTGGGACACACCACTGCCTGCTGAAGCAAGACAACACAAGTTCATTGCAGTTGGCGAGGAAGAAGAAGAAAAATCAAAAGTGCTCAGAAAGTTTTCTCGGCCAAGACAGATTCGCTTTTCGCTAGATGAAAATATACTTTCATGGCACCATAAAAGTAGCTAATCATAAAGTATAAGGTTGACTTTTTAAGCAGCAAGTAATATCGTCCAATTGGAATAGTTAAATTATACGTAGTTTATAGTCGATCAATTCAACAGGAAGCCACAATGAAATTACTGGTCTCAGTGGGAGTGTTTGCAGTTGCCTTGGCCCTTGTGACAAGCAACTGTATGGCAAATGGCAACAACAACAACAGTGAACAGGCGAGCAAATCGGCCGCACAATTGAATAACGAACAAAGACAAGGTAGATCCATTTCTTCATCGTCAACAAACACTGGCAACCAGCTGACCAGTGGCCATCATAGTTTGCTTAATTCTGCCAATATTATTGAGCACAGTTCAAGCAAATCACGCTTAGAGCAAGAGAAACGTCAGGTTCAGGAGTTTGCAACCACGAGAAATATCATCAAGACGATCATCAAATTGTTCTTCGGCAATCAGGACGAAGTGAACGCAACTTCGCGAAACGTTCTCGGAGTTATAAGCAAAGTTTTGGACCTTCTGAAGAACACATTTGGACAGAAATCAAGAAATGGCTCGGCAAGAACAATCAGAGACTCGGCTGAGGATGCGGCCAGTGCTGGTGTTTCTATGCTGCAGGGTTATGTCAAATCGGTGCTAGCCAACGATGGCCAATGTGCCAAACGTTACCTTTGCCAAGCTTCGCGCGAAGCTACTCGCGACGGTCGCGATCTCGGTTATGTGATAGCTTCCGTTGGAGGCTACGCAACCAGCTACTTGTTGGACTCGACAAGGCAGCAAAACTTCAACCAATTCCATGAGGCTAGTCTCAAGGGACGCTCCATGAAGGAAGACTGCGCCAAGCTTTACTCAGAATGCACAGAGTAATCTTGAAGAGTCAATAGAGATTATTCCAGTGGTGCATAATCGTTACGATTGGCATGCCTACAATGATTTAGACCATATATTTATGAACTTAATTTAGACAACTGCCCAATGAGCACTATTTATTAAAACACCCTTCATCTTTCTTTCTCTCTGATGGCAATCAAATCATTAGGAGAGCTGAGATCTAGATGGAATGCGACCAGAAGATGGAAATAAACTGCATTGTTTTTCTCGTTTAAAACTCTAACCCTCGTGTAGCTTGCTCTAGAATTCTTTATTTCTATAGCGATCGCGGTCAAAATAGGATGTGACAACAATACGATTGTCAAACCTTCTGCCAGCTAGATTCAATTGTGCCCGTTGAGCCTCTGTGGCCGAGTCGAATTCTACAAAAACTTTGCCTAATCCAGCAACATGAGATCCATCTTTCCTAGGCCGAGGAATTTCTATCGATCTAAGTCGGCCATATTTCCGGCATTCCTCAACAATATCCTCAATTATCTCCTCGTACACCTGATCATCTCTTAACTGTTCGGGATCAACCATATTCAGTAAGCACAGAATCTCGGTCAGCACGCGGGGAGCACTAGTGGCTTGAGTTATACTTGGCATCCCGGGGACTTGGATTTGCACAGGTGCCATCGCACTGATGGCGGGTGCTGCCGCTAATGGAAGTGTAGATCCTGAAAGGTTGCCCGACAATCCAGGCCCGAGCGAGGCCCCGCCAGTCGCCACCCCGGCTTTTGATCCAACGCTAGCCCTCTGAACAACTAGTTTCTTATCGCCTATCTCGAATCCGTTCAGTCCCAAGATTGCCTGATCGGTGATTGTCGAGTCCGCATACTCGCAGAAAGCGTAGCCCTTGCTTGCTAATGTCGTTGGGTCTCGTATCAAATTGAATGCTTTCAGGGTACCAAAGCTGGCGAGGATCTCTTTGATTTGTTCGTCAGTTAAGTAGGTCGGTATGCCACCAACATAAATCTTATTGGGTGAATCGGCAACACTTGTCGAGATCAATCCAGACGCGTGGCCTTTCGACTCGTGCTTATTTGCTTGTGCCATAAAACCTGTGGCCCCAGAGCTCGAGGAGTCGAGTCTTGTAGGAGCAGGCTCAGATCCGGGAACGGGCTGGTAGTCATGGGGCCGGCGAATCTTCAAGGCCTGTCCTTTGCACAGTATTCCATCTAATACCATAGCCGACGTCGTCTCCTCGATTGTCCTGAATTCTAGAAAAGCGAAATTCTTGTCTAAATTGATCTGACATGCCACCACTGGATTACCCGATCCCTTGATGAAATTACACGCCTCCATGTTAGAACGAAAGAATTCGATCAAGTCTTCATCTGTGCACCCAAATGGGATGTTGCCCACGTAGAGGCGTCTCGCCTGTCTTGTCAGAGCGGGAGTGGTCAAAGCCGATTTGGATTGTCCCGGCTGCTTGACAGCGAGGGTGGCATTTATCACAGCAGCGGCGGCTCTAACAGCCTCCATGGGGTCGCCATGCTTTGGTCGGGCGTACTTGGTTCCTTGTAGATGTGAAGATGATGGATTGACTACGGACTGGGGCACCTGACCAGCCGCCTGCATTTCCTTGTATCTGCGAGGTGTGACATGTTCAAATCCTGGCGGAGGTTGATCCCAGTAGGGTGATTTAAATCTTCTTCGAGATGTGACAGTCTCTGGCATCTTGATGTTCGTTAAAAGAATCTACAAATAAGCGATCTACCCGCCTAATGGAGAATTTCGGAACAATTCATGATCTCTGATTAAGTTGTGCTGCTCGTGGCCATGAATCGACTCAGATTCGACATAAAATAAACATTGCGCACGTTGACGCGTGTGCTCCAAACTACCAATTGGCGGGACTGGGATATTTATTCTCAGTTACCTTGTTTTGAATCTTACTATCATAAGTCAGCTATCCCATACAACAGCTACCAATGATTTCTATACGCCAATTAAGTTTCAGCTACCTCAGAGGGTGCCGATCTATTTTGAACATATCAAACCGAGTATCCTGCGTCTGCGGAATCAGGCATCTGCACATAGCACCAGCACATCGTCACGAGCATAGAAAGCAAGATAGTCATGAGCCGATCGATCCTAATCTACATGTGTTCCGGGATAACGCAACGAAGTGGTGGAATGGAAAGGAATTCAGCATCCTCCGATCCATGAATCAACTAAGGGTTCCTTTCGTTGTTGATGGTTTGTCCAAACCGATGTCCGAGGTCAAACTACTAGATGTTGGGTGTGGTGGAGGGATACTCAGTGAGCCTTTGGCTCGATTGGGTGCTACAGTGATGGGAATTGACCCAGTTTACGAAAGCATCAATCAGGCGCAGCTACATGCCCAAACAGACCCAGATCTCGAAGATCGTCTCAGGTATCGCAATTGCAATATCGAGGACCTATCCTGCCAGGAAGAATTCATCGAGTCGTACGACGGTATCGTTGCATCAGAAGTTTTAGAGCACATAAATGATGTAGAAACCTTCCTGATGCATTGCACGAAAGTTCTGAAACCAGGTGGGAGCTTGTTCATAACGACAATCAACCAGACGCCTTTGTCATGGTTGGGTGTGATATTCTTCGGTGAATATGTTTTGAAGCAGCTGCCCAAAGGCACTCACTCTTACGACATGTTTGTCAATATAAAAGGTCTCCAGATCATGCTTGAGAGATTAGGCTATCATATCAAGCTATCAAATGGGTTCATGTATGAGCCATTCAGCGGTAAATTCTATTGGACACCGACGAAACTCACCCATTACGCCATTCAGGCAACAAAGATGCAACCTCTCTCTAAGGGTTTGAACTATCAGCAAAAGAGACATCTAGCAAAGAATAAAAAGCAGACAAAGCGACCAAAAAGGGTCTTGGATGACGAGGAAATGATGGAGGTGATATCATACGGTGATTATAAGCAAAAAGCAGAAAAAATTGCCAAAGATTTTCAGGACCACCTGGAAACACGACTTACAACGCGAACAACAACTCATGCATTTGAGACCATCAAAGTTGAAGTGGAGGGCCTCGATGAGACGCTCGAGTTGAGGGACATAGCGCAACTATCGATGCAGGGTAACAATCTAATCGTGATCAACTTGGCCAGTATGCCAGAAGCAATTAAACCTACTGTCAAGGCTCTTAGAGAACTAGGAGGCATAGAGCCGCAAGTAGAGCTCCACAGTATATTCGTGCAGGTGCCTAGAGTTACCCGTGAGCATCGAGAAAATATAGTTGCGGCCGCAAAACAAGTGGCAGCTCGAGCTAAAGGAAATCTTCATGACCTGTTTAGTGAATATTCTAAGAAGGCAAAGAGTCAAGATTTTGAGGGAAGCGGAGTGTCTAAAGATCTCATTCACGCAGCTGTGGATAACTTGAAGTTTGATATCGACAGGAGAATTGAACAATTGGACAGTTTGTTGAAGAAACGGTCAGATCTGATATTGAACCAGAAGAATTAATGTGACATGACCCTCTTTGAAGAGAGACTAGATCATAAAGTTTGCTCACTCCAACCAAATTCCGCTGATAGCTCTCATATCAATTCTATGTCACTCGATTCCTGCACTTGACTGCGTCTGATAACGCACAAACCCGATTGAACGTGGCGCACTGATTTCAAATATGCCGCTTTCATTGCTATATATCCAGCTAGCAAGACCCGAACGGTCCATAGAGGATTGGGGTGGCTAGCTTTCTGGCAAGGAGTGCGCCCATCGCTCAAAAAACACTGGCTCGCCTGCAGGATTCAACTTATTGTGTGGCTGCCTACTGCATGGTCTGTGCGCTTCTTCTCTAGCGTCTCTCCGGCTTCCCTTTCCTTTCCCCCTTCGCGTTACGCGAGGCGAGCAGCACTCAGGAATGTCCTTCACATCCTCGACAACTACCCATATACTTATTCGTAGATTTGTATATATACATAGATATATACATACACAGATACAAACGTCTATATATACATCAATGTTTCATTAGCACCATATTATCTACAGGTTATAGATCTTACTAACGTCTAATCGTTCTAGACAAAAGCATTGGCCGACAAGATGCTCGACGACAACAAACTACCGAAAGTCGCCGATGCCTACAAAGAATCCCAATATGGGTACGTCTTATCCGTATCGGGACCGGTCGTCATTGCTGAAAAAATGAACGGTTCGGCCATGTTCGAGCTAGTTCGTGTCGGCTACGATGAGCTAGTCGGTGAGATTATCAGATTGGATAATGATCGCGCAACCATACAAGTTTATGAGGACACCTCGGGAACAACACTAGGAGATCCTGTCCTACGTACAGGCAAGCCATTATCGGTTGAATTAGGTCCAGGTATCATGGGTAGTATCTTTGACGGTATTCAGAGACCGTTAGAGGAGATTCGTAAAATGACGGATAATATCTACATACCCAATGGTATCAATCTCCCTGCTTTGAATCGTAAAACGACATGGGAGTTCAATCCTTGTAACGTTCGCGTTAATAGCCATGTCACAGGTGGTGACGTTTATGGGATTGTGCAAGAAAATACACTGATCAAACATAAGATTATGCTACCACCACGTGCAAAGGGAACAGTAACATATATTGCAGAGCCAGGTAACTATGACCTCAACGAGACAGTATTGGAGACAGAATTTGATGGTGAAAAATCCAAATACACCATGATGCAAATTTGGCCTGTGAGACAGCCTAGACCAGTAGGCGAAAAATTGGCACCAAATTTTCCATTGTTAACTGGCCAAAGAGTAGTAGATGCCCTGTTTCCATGTGTTCTAGGAGGCACAACAGCCATTCCAGGAGCGTTTGGTTGTGGTAAAACAGTTATATCACAAGCTTTATCTAAATATTCTAATAGTGATGTTATTGTTTACGTTGGTTGCGGTGAGAGAGGAAACGAAATGGCCGAAGTATTAAGAGATTTTCCCGAGTTGGAGATAGATATTGGCGGAACAACAGAGTCCATTATGAAGCGTACAACTCTTGTAGCAAACACATCAAACATGCCAGTGGCAGCTCGTGAAGCTTCGATCTATACCGGTATCACATTGTCAGAATATTTCCGAGACATGGGATACAATGTTTCCATGATGGCGGACTCTACTTCTCGTTGGGCTGAAGCCTTGAGAGAAATCTCTGGTCGATTAGCCGAGATGCCCGCAGACTCAGGTTATCCAGCATATCTTAGCGCCCGATTAGCTAGTTTCTACGAACGCGCAGGTCGTGCTCGATGTCTAGGCAATCCAGAGCGTGAAGGAACTGTCACAATTGTGGGTGCCGTCTCACCACCTGGAGGTGACTTCTCAGACCCAGTTACAACGGCTACCCTCAGTATAGTACAAGTCTTCTGGGGCTTAGATAAACGGCTAGCTCAGCGTAAGCACTTTCCATCGGTCAACTGGCTCATCTCTTACAGTAAATACGCCGACCTATTAGATGAGTACTTTGACCGAAACTATCCAGATTTTGTTCAAGTTAGAACCCAGTGCTCACAGATTTTGCAAGAAGAGGAAGATTTGTCTGAGATAGTTCAGTTAGTTGGTAAAGCTTCACTAGCAGAGGCTGACAAGATCACACTCGAAGTTGCCCGTCTGATCAAGGAAGATTTCCTGCAGCAGAACTCATACACACCCTATGACAGGTTTTGTCCATTCTACAAGTCGGCCCTCATGTTACGCAACATGATAACATTCTACAATTCTGCCAAGCATGCAGTAGAGACTACCGCCCAATCAGAGAATCGTATAACATGGGCAGTTATTAGGGAGGCGTTGCAAGATTTATTGTATCAGCTAAGTAGTATGAAATTCAAGGATCCTAGTGCAGAGGGTGAACAACAGATACGTAAGGAACTGGATGATTTAAATGAAAACATCATACAAGCATTCCGTAATTTGGAGGAAAGTTAAAGAACACTATTCGCAGCAATATCGCACTATTATGATAACAGATCACCACTGTCATCGCCATTATTGAAGCTAACTCAACACCATCTCGCAGATGGCCGTTTGTTAGGGTTTACTACCGGATGATACCATTTTCGTTTTAGTCAAGATTATTTTTCTTCTGTTCTCTTTTTTTCCCCCACACAAAAGTTATGTAGAAAGCCTGAATTATCTGATGATAATATTGGATTTGTAGTAGCTAGTAAGGATGAATAATAAACAAGATAACATTACTAGTCAACGTTTTCTAAAAAATGATTGACAGATTTGTCATTATCGAGTCAGAAGTGGGGAATAAACGATTCTCGTGCTATTGAGTATTAGTTCAATGTTCGCAATTGATTATGAATCAAATCCAGTTCAAATCTGGAAATAGAAAAGGAGGGCTACTTTTGATTTTTATCTTACATTTGTGGCTGATTCTGTTGTTATTTGACCCACCAGAGTGTATTGCTGAAGACGGATGGGAAGATATAGAAAGCTTATGTGAGTGGTCTTGCTATCGGAATGACGCGGGATTTTGTCCCTCGAATTGTACGTTTACCAACCGCGAACATGAAAGATGTAAAAATTGTGAAATATATCCGTTCTTCTCAGATTTCTATAGCGAGCTTTGTAAAGATGGTTGCAACCCAACCGGTTCGATGAAAGAATGTGGATCCTCTAATTACAAGGGCTGTGTAGTAGAGTTGGAAACGTGTTATAGGTTATGTGCCAAGCCGGACGAATGCGAAGGACACTTTTGTATGGAGGAGCTCCCTTGTCCAACTAAAGGTTGTGATGATGATGTATGTCGAACATTTTGTTTGTTTGATGTCTCCTTGATAACAAACAAGACACACGAGGAAAATCTAAACTTTAACCAATTAGGCACTATAGTAGGCCTCGCAATAGGTATCATGATTCTATTTGGTGCATCTGTAACAGCGTTGTATTACAGCTGCATTGAAGGTAGTTCTGGTTCGAAGATAGAACCACAACAGGCCAACAAAGAAATCGAGACAAGCGGAAGAAGTGAAAGAAGCGAAAGAAGTGCTAGGGACGCTAGAACTGAAATACTTGAAAAAACTGAAAGAAGTGAAAGAAGCGAAAGAAGTGGGAAGACCGTTGGCAAACTAACTACGATAATTCTTGGCAAAGAAAAAACCAAAGGAACAGGCAGAGATCCTGTACGATTGAAAACGTTGGAAAGTAATGACGTACCTGAAGAAATGCTCGAAATTCCACTGTTTAGTGAGCACCCTTCGCTTAAGAGCCAGACAGAGTTTCTAGACAGGAAATTGATGGACAAAAGTGCGAAAAAGCGGTCTAAGAAAATAGGTAAAGATTACGGTAAAAAGCTCGCCTTGAGTCGAAGAAAGTACTTTACTTGAGGTAGCGCTGCTAATGTCTATTTTTATTCTCTCCTCTACATGATTCGATACATTGATTCTCGTTTCGCTCCACAGGTTGTCAGTCTATCCAAGCTATCGATTCTTCGAATTGTTGAACCGCTATCTCTGTCTGGACACCATGTTGCAGATTTAAGTGCGAACGTGTTATTGTCTTGCTCTCAAGAAATGCCACGACGGCAAATTGATCTAGTCTGGATTTTCTATCGAGCTCAATCTAAGGGCCAAGTAGCATGCGCTTCGGAAAATGAACTATATCAATCTGATTGCCCCTCCCCCTCGCTGGCTGTCTGCCAATTGTCTGGCCATCAGAATCGCAGTGTCTCCGATGCGGAACTTGGGCTCTGATGGACTGGTTGTCGGAAATTGGGCTTGATCATACTAGTAGGCTAACATGCACACCACTAGAAGAGGTCTGATTTTTGCGCGTTGGAGACAGTGGTTCTGGTATCCTGAAGTGGAAATCTTCGCGGGTATCAGGTCTTTCCAGGATTCATGCACGATAACGTTGATCTGGGGGCACAAACCGAGACGGCCTGTTCGACCCATGATGCCCTTGAATGAGCACTGGCGTGAGTCGTTGTTGCGGGTGAATGGCGCTGAGACATGTCGAATTGTTTATTCAAATTTATTCGAGGCATCTCAAGGCTATCCTTGATTACCATAACTACAGAGGCCAGATGCATATTCGTCTCAGAGCGATACGGCCTTCCGCTGTTGCTGCTAATTTCCGGTTCTCTCCTAGGGGTGTCTTGTCATGCTGCTGATGATAAAGAAACAAGAGAAAGACCAACCCATGATGGACAAATATGTCGATGGAAGAAAGGGGCTCTGTCTGAAGAGGGTGTAGCAGGTACGACGATCATTGAAATAATTTAGCACAGACATGAGCGACTTTTTGTCCCTCGGTGATTGATTGAGAGCCATCACGCTGCAAAGAACGGGATATGTTTTGGAACAATAGCGATGTGTGACCAGAACAAGGATGCAGTTGAATGTAATTAGAAATAATGGTGCTATGACTACTAAGCTGCGACCAGCGGTTTTCTCTAATTTCAAGTATTGAAAGGCGTGGACATAGCTACTAAAAATGAAAAGCCAAATAGCTAGTGTTAGTGATATAGTGTCTGAAATAAATGAGTCAACTCGTTTGATCTCACGAATGAAATCATGAAATTGATGTTTCAGTAACTGAATTGGATCATGGACGTATCGATTTGTTGGTTGAGGATTTTCGTTATTGCTAGCTTCGTATGATTGGTCTCTAAGGGAGGCTTCAAAATCGGAGCCCCGATATATCTGAAGGCCAGTCAAATCGTTGGAAAGATAACACTGGCGACGGCTCCCAGTGGACCTCCTTGAAAACAAGCGTGGATGGTCAGTTTCTTGATCCATCTCCAATCTTTGTTTCAATGATAATACTCGCGCGTGCAGATGGCGCCAGTACAACACCAAATCATAGTTTAGTACCACTGACAGTTGGAGACCGGAGAATACAGCTATACTACTGTCGCCCCAAATTATCAAGTTTTCTATTAGATCCGCTAAGACTGCTTTTGTGCGCCACCAACTCCAATTGATGGAGTAATCGTCGATCATACCTTTCTCACTTAGCTCATTGAGTTTTTCATCGCAACCTGAATAACCAATCAAAAAGGTCTTATCCAAGAGCTCTAGATAAAACCAAACTAGACCAAGAACGAACAGTAAGCTCAGCATGACGACGCCCATTAAGAGGACAGTCATAGCCAATATTCTTCGCAGTTTCGCATTAGATTCGCGAGTTCGATTGGGCCTCCTAATGTAGATGAAATCGCCATCAGGAGAGACTGGAAATCTAAGGCAAAGCATTTCGGTCATGAATCTTTCAGTTTCTGAGCTGCTCTCGGTAATATATGTCCCTTTTCCCATCTTCTTGCTTCTAGATACCATCTTCGAATGCCTCTCCAGGTCTTTAGTGGAGAATAAGAGGAAAATGCAGCCTGTAAGTAATTGTCTCTTCTTACAGTACTGTGCTAATCGCCATGACAAGTGTACCAAGCAACCCCAAACTCCACCCAATTGACTCAAATATCGATCATTAACTAGCACCATCCTACCTAGTAGATAACAATGGATCGGTTTTTTAAGAGTGATTCCAATTCCCGGTAAGATGTTACTCGAAACCACACTAGCTTGACATACGGCCTTGAACAAGCCGTAGCTCATCCATAGGTTGCTGAATCGTTCCAAGTTCAGCAGCAGGCCAGAGAGTTTTGGGACCCCCTTCCAATCCCAAGCACCACGATCGTCTAACTCTTTCTTCTTGCTCTCAGAGAGAGTCTCTTGTGTTTCCTCATTTGATGCCTCTGGGGTGGCCTGGTGCATTAGCTGATTGAAACCGCTCCTCACAGAATGGTGAATATGATCGGCAAAGAGGCAAAATTGAACTTGCCACTCAATCATGCGGTCGCTGGTCATAAAATCTAAGATCTTCTCCACTCTCTCCATCGCGTCCTCTCCCACAAGGCTCTTTGAACTTGAACGTATCCGGTCACATACTTGTCGAAATTTCAAACAGCATCATCGAATTCTGTGACGTGCCCATGAGGTGTCTTTTCCTTAACGCCACTTGGAGTCTGCAATTCTCTGCGGTCCGACTACGACCTGTGATCGAGTGTCTAGGAAGTTCAAATAATCGATTGTCTTTGTTGCGAGGAAGAGCCTGGCAACGAGGGCGAGAAGCAGTGGTTATTCTAGGCACAACGAGAGGCTTACATATCCTCACGATCTCCACTTTGTAGGCTGTGTAGCGATTGATCAAATGAGATCTCTTGCATTAGTCAGTGTAGGCCTAAGAGAGGAGTTGCAAAGACATTATGTCTTCAGTCCGTGTTCCATGCTTAAAAACCCGGGTCCAATACCCTTTTCAGAGCGTTTCCATGATGCCGACTGCGCAGGACACTTTGCAACTGATCCGGTGATTGCGTGAACCAACCACCGGATCTCCAGGCACGGAAGGAAGCGTATGTCGCGGATCATCGCTCTTTGAAAGACTCTCATGGAGTTACCATTAGCGAAGATAAACAGAGATTCGGGCTGAGAGATATAAAGGTCCCCTACCTTCTACTGTAGAGAGGGTATGTTTACTTCGTCAGGCATGCACGTATCTGCAGATGGGATTTCTCTGAAAACCACGCCTATGTAGTCATATCAATTTCCTGCTTTGGCTAGTATGCATCTACATTCATACACATTTAATCACCTGAATCATGATCGCAGGAATTGCTCCAGTCTTTTTCGATGATGTTCCTCGCCAACTACCGATGGTGAGAGATCGTCGATTCGAAACCCTCGTGCAGTCGAAGTCAACCTGCATTTCTGCGCCAGTTTTTGTGGATAAGCTCCAATTAGGGATGTCTATTGAGACTTGTGATGATGAAAAAGCACGAGAAAGACCAGCCTACCATTGCCAGATAAGTGGAGGGAAGGAAGGGGGTCTGTCTGAATAATCTGAAGCAAGTGCTGCGGTCGATGAAATAATCCAACACCAGCATGAGGGCTTTCTTATCCCGTGGCGATTGATTGATAGCCATGATGCTGCAAAGGACTGGATACGTTTTTGAGCACTGACGATGTAAAATTAGTATGAGGGTGTAATTTAGAGCGATCACAGACAATGGTCCCATGAGAAGCATGTTACGACCAGGGCCTGATTTCAAGTCTATGGATTGAACCACATACACATAGATACTGAATATGGAGAGCCAAACGGATAAAGCCAGCGAGATGGTGTCCGACATGAACGAATCAACTCGCCTGATCTCCCTGAAGAAATCGCAGAACTGGTGTTTGAGAAGCCCAATTGGATCGTCGGACAAGTCGGTTCTTGATTGTCTGTCAGGGTATCTTCGCTTATCATTTGCCCGCCTATGCATCGCGATGGTTGTGGTGTTTCTCCGAAAGCAACCTTGGCAACCAGTGTCCTTCGTAAGGGAATCCCCACAGTCTGAACAAACAGAGGTGAAATCCTGATTCGCCTCGAATTTTCTCCTCAGCAATAATGTACGCTCGTGCAAGAAGCGCCAATACACCACCAGATCGTAATTCAATAGTATGCTCACTTGGAGACCGCAAAATACGGAGATACCACTATCGGCCCACAGGATGGAGTTCTCGACGAGATCGGCTAGCACGGCTTTCGTGCGCCACAAGGTCCAATTTATTGAATAATCGTTGATCAAACCTTTCTTACTCAGTTCTTCGAGTTTCTCATCGCAACCTGGATAGCCGAGTATGAAGCTCTTGTCAAAGAGTTCTTTGATTATCCAAATGGGGCAGAGAATCAGTGCACAAATGACAAATAGGACGATTGAAATGAACATATTGGTGGCGATCAATTTACGTAGTCTTACATTTGATTCTAAAGTTCGATTAGGTTTCGTTACGTAAACGGTTTTCATGTAACCGTCTTGACCGCTAACATCATCATGTACCGGCACTGGAAATCTGAGACAGAGCATATCATTCATGAATCGTTCAATTTTCGCTTCGTGTCGACATCGATTTGGTTCTCCATCCTCTTTCTGACTTTGGGCCATCAATTTTGAGTGCTTTCTTAGATCTTTGGTGGTGCATAATAGAAAAATGCTGGCAGAGTGCAATTGCCTTTCCTTGCAGTTTTGCGTTACTCGCCATAGCAAGTGCATAGTGATAGCCCAAATGGTGGCTAAGATGCTCATATATCTATCGTCTGTGACCACAAGCCTACCCAGGAGAAAACAATGAATCGGTTTTCTCGTGTCTAATCCAATTATTTTATACATTTCGCTTCCAATCAACTCCAATTTGATGATTGCCTTTGTCAGGCTATAGCACATGTACATGCTGGTGAATGGTTCATAGATGGCCATTATCCTATAGGGATGGCGGATCTCTTTCCAATCCCACTCATCGCCGCTCGAATTTCTCCTCTTGACCTCAGACTCAGTCTCATCTATTTTCTCATTCATTACACTTGAGCTTTCTCGATGGAACATCTGATTGAAGCCTCTGCTCAAAGGTTGGAAAATGTGACTTCCGCACAGAAAAGTGTAAACCTGGAGCTTAATCATGCGGTCACTGACCATAAGATCCATAATTTTGGCTATTCCTGCTCGAATCGTCATCCTGTGGCCGCACACAAGTCGAACTAGAGACCAGCTCACATGCTCTGGAGACACGAGATACTAAATAAATACAAGATAGAAGATACTCTACTCTTTGTGGGTGCCTTCACCTAATTCTTCCAATGAGGAATTGGTCATGGGAATAAACGGTAACAATAACTCAGAACCATTAATCACTTCTCCAAGTGCGTGCTCCTATAAGCGGTCAGTTAGATAGTATCAACCGAGTCTCTGCCGTAATTCTACCATAACATGACTGTTGGATCTACTCAGCTCGCCATCTATCACTGAAATGACTTGCCTACAGAACGAGAGGGGTAGGCTTTTTTGGTATCGCTCGCCTTGATCGCGAGCTAAACTCCATTAGCCATCGACCGATTAATAGAAAGCTGTAAGATCGGCGCTGATCCATTCATCTGACAATGCGATACAGACAGCGAGAAAAGAATCTATTGCAGGCCTGGAAAGAGTTGGCCTCCAGACAAATTCTGCATTTTAACTGCACACTGAAGGCTCGAACACGCAATCTTATGATTGTCGTGTACGTTTCTGAACTACCCGTGGAGCTAAGTAATTTCAGGTGGGTGCTTTTAGTATGGATCTCTGTTAACATGTCTACTTTTAGTCCGCACACTTAAGGGTGCATGGAGAGAAGTCGTAACGGAAGTACCAGACTCAATCCATTTATCTGCTTCTGTATCTGTGCGCTATTTTCCTGGCGCCTTAAATTTTCCGAGGAAATCTGTCTACACTACCCTGATACACCATAGCAGCCGCTTCAATGGTGCACAAACGCTCACTCTGGCCTCATTCAAGACCCATGTGATCAGCTCAAGCTCAATATACTCCACAGGGAGATTCCATAACATCCAGATGCGGGATCCCAAATGGGTAGCCATCATGTATACTAATGCTGGTTCTAGTTATCACAGAGTTGTGAGGTTGCTCTCAGACTTGCACAAGCGCACAAACTGGCCATTGCAGTGGTGGGCACTGGTCTGAGAAGCGAATCAGTCCCTCCACCTGGACATGACGCGTCTAGGTGCCATCAGGGCTTTGTTTAGCAGCTGTTTGTCTAGTTATCAAGTATTGGTGGCCATATGCGATTCGTGTTCAAATGCCTTGTCACTGGGTTGACTAGAACTGGTGAAAGCTATAATGTGATATTGGCGCGAGTTAGCTCACTTGGCCGCGGGTGTGGACACAGTCCACCTCGTGTGGCGGAGCAACCTTATGTCATAGAGACATGCAACTTTGGCCACATATGCACTGTAACATGACCAATTGATTGCAGCGTTTGTTGAATCTCTGGCTAATCTGAAAAGTGCATATTAGCTGGAATGCAAAAGATGGCCTCCACTTGAGGGCCAAGCGAGTGACATGAGAACATTTGTCACACTGCATACAGTATGGGTACACAATGTTGCATCATTGGCCAAAATTTGCTGTCTCGCATCACTTGTTCATCATCCAGGGACCCTTTCAGCTAATTATGTTTATGAATTTTGAAAGTACGCTTCTGTTGTGTGAGGTGAAAATGTTCGCGTACACCAGTTGTCCAACTGGTAGACTATAGTGAGATGATTGTACTTTTTCCGATTCACCTCGCCTTCAGACATCATAAGCCCCAAAACGTTTGAGTATTTTGCTACTGTGGACTGATTTTTGGCCCTAAATGCACAAATAGGCACAATCAGTAGTGCTATTGTTGTGTTATAAGTGTGCAAAGTATCATTGGTCTCTCATGAGTTACAGTGCGAGCGGACGATATTCGAGCAGATTGTCAACAGAGGTCCCAGAATGAGAATAGCCCTCTGCAATGTAAGACTGATTTGGGACACAAATACGCATTGCAGGCTGATGAATTTCCTGCATAAGCCACAGCAATGTAGTCAAAGGCTGCTGGAAGCATACTCAGTCTCATTATAGCTCCACTTGCTCCATCACAGGCCTCAGTAGCTATTCAAGCCCCGCACTCTGGGCCGAGATTTTAGCCCTTGCAATAGATAGCTATTTAGCTTGCATATTGGTAGCTCGATTGTCACAGTTCGAATTTTCTACAGCATGTGAATTGTGCATCCTGGTTTAATTTAGAAAAATAACAAATATCTCTCCACTTGCGCAACGGAACATGTTAGCAGGCTAATCTTTTGCATGCGACAGCCTAAACGTCTACAAAGTGCCTAACAAATCGCAAAAGCACAGTACGACCTCTGCTCGCTCCATGATGCAGCTCAACTTTCCAACTTTGAGCCTCAACCGGCGCCGTCCGAAGCAGATTATGCACAATCTGACCGCATAGACAGATAGCGGATCTAATTCTCAACATGTTGATATGATGATTTTGTCTCTAGCCTAATTGGTGGCGAAGATATCGTTGCTTGATTGTTGCGATGTCAAAATCGTCTCACAATTGTGTAATTCACGCTATCATATCTTCCCGTCAATACCTATGAACTCGCTTCGTATCACGTGAGCAACTGTACCACCATGGTGCCATCCACCATGTTTCCAGGTTGGATCTGGACTATTCATGAGCATAGGCGTTCCTGTCAAATTACTTCCAAATCTTTACTATGCATGGTGGGCGAGGCTCACAATTATAAAAAAACAAGAGAAAGACCAACCAACAATGGACAGATATGTCGAGGGAAGGAATGGGCCCTGTCCGAATAGTCTGTAGCAGGTGCGACGCTCGTTGAAATAAGTTAGCATAGCCATGACAGACTTTTTGTCCTCCAGCGATGGGGTTAGAGCCATGATACTGCACAGAACTGGATAGGATTTACAGCAATAGCGATGCAAAGCTAGAATGACCGAGTAGTTAAGAGTGAGTACGATCATCGGTACAATAATAATCATTCTTCGACCAAGGTTAGTATCATAGTTCAAGTATTGGACTATATAAACGTAGCTGCAGAATATGGCGAGCCAGATTATTAATGTTAAAGTGATTGTGTCCGAAATGAATGAGTCAGCTCTTTTAATTTCCCTGAAAAAATCGTGCAGTTGGTGTTTGAGTAGCGGAATTGAATCATCAGAGCAATCGATCCTAAATCGAGACTGTCCCCTGCTAGGTGATGCTCCCTTCAGATAAGCCTGCCTATAAATTTGATTGCTTGAGAGATTTCCGAGAGGAGAACTGCGGTAAACATGGTCATCCGAATGAGATCGTCCGATGAAGAAATATGATTGCTCGTGGATTGTCGCGAATTTTTCTTTCAACCATAATAATCGGCCATGCAAATGGCTCCAATACACTACTAGATCGTAATTTAGTACCACTGTTAGTTGCAGACCGGAAAAGGCTGCCAGACCGGTTTCCAGCCAGATTATCAAGTTTTCGATGAAATCGATGAATATGATCTTAGTACGCCACCAACTCCAGTTGATGGAGTAATCGTCAATCAAACCTTTTTCACTGAGCTCATTGAGCTTGTCATCGCAACCTGGATAACCAATCAAAAAAGTCTTGTCGAATAGTTTTATGATTGTAAAGGCTAAAGCGAAAACCAAAAACACCAAGAAAATCGTGGCAGTCGCTATGATCATGGTGAAGGATAATACTCTACGAAGTCTTACATTTGACTCACGGGTCCTATTCGGCTTCAGGACGTAAATGAAATCGCCATTTGGTGATATTGGATACCTGAAGCAAAGAATCTCGTCCATAAATCGTTCTTTCACGGCACTTTGTTCGCATAATTTTGATCCACCACTCTTCTTTTGGCCACCCAGCATCAATTTCGAGTGTCTCTCTAAATCGTTGGTAGAAAACAAGAGGAAAACACAGGCTGTAAGCAATTGGTTCTTTTTGCAGTATTGGAATAGTCGCCATACTAAGTGGATGGCGACGACGCAATTACGTGCTAAACCATTGATGTAGTTATCTCGCGTTAGGATTATTTTCCCGGGGAGATAACAATGAATTGGTTTTTCATGACGAATGCCGAGTTTTTGAAATAATTCACCAGATGAACAAAACTCGAGGATAGCTTTTGCCACACAGTAGCACATGTAAATGTTAGTGATTCGCTCGTAGATCACTAGAGCCCTTCTCAGAGGGCTAACCTCTATCCAATCCCACCCATCATCGTCCGATTCTCGCTTATTGTCAATTGGCCCAGTCTTGCTACCCAATTCGTTTGGGATTGCCTGATGCAACAACCGATTAGAACTAATCTTCAGAGATTCGTAAATGTGATTCGAGTAAAGACAGGCGTAAACTTGTAGCCTCATAACACGGTCACTAACCATATAATCTAGGATTTTAATTATTTTCAATCGAATCTTCATTTTGACTGCACAAAAAAGGACTCTATCTAATGCAATTAAGACTCTCACCAAGCCTCTTTCCAAACTATTTGCCTAGTCTTGACGATGAAGTCGTAACATTTAGAAGGATAGACCCAGAGGAGATTTTAGGAAAAGGCTCCTCAATAAATCTATCTGCAGAAAATGTTCACTTTTCCAAGATTGAGAGCGATGGGGGGCCCTCTTCAATGTGAGGAGTGCATAGAGAGACTTCGAAAGGAAGACAACCATGCTCAAGTTTGCCGGAGCTCGAGTATGGAAGCTGCACAGACATGCTATCTCGAGGCGATATATCAAATTCTAGCATCCCAGAGCGACAATCTAAGCTTATAGTGCTTCTGTAATCATCGTTGACATTCGAGCCTCATCTCAGTAACACAGCCCCTCTGGAGATGAACTGAGAGTTGCCTGGCTCCGTTGCGAGGGTGATGGATCCCTGGGAACCAAAGACAGAGGTTGCGCGATGCTGTCTTTCAGAACTGAGAGGAAGATACTCCAAATGGAAAGGCTGGAGAGAATTCACAATAAATTCATTGGAAGCAAGTTTCCTTTGTTCCTATAAAACGAGGTCAAGAAGCAGCGCCAGATGTGAATCCATCCACCATTGTGGCCATAAACCTCTTGAGCATGCAGTTGGTTTGATATGATTGGAGAGTTTTGCAAGCCGGAAAGTGCGTCCCATTTGCCGATCAGTCTTAAATCAAGCAAAGAAACGCGCATCTGTGCTTTGTGAAAGTTGATTGCAAGTCGGAATGCTGTTACGTTCTAGTAGTCTCTAGGGAAGACCAGTTCAAAGACAAACCTCTCTCTATGTCGGGTGGAATCACTTTAGGTGGAGCGGACATACACTTCATCTGAACAGGACGATATGCGCGCCGTCTCATTGAACACGATGGCTATGCTCGAGCTTCATGAAGCGTTTATTCCTCTGAATATGTGGAACGAAATCTCACGAAATACATGTATTGAACTCATGAGATGATTTAATTGTCGCAGTTGAATTTGTCGGACCTCGCGGGTTCATGTCGGTCATGTGCACCGATATTGTGACTTCTGGCCAGATGGTCTCTAATATGGGCGTCTACTTATACTGCTGATGATGAAAAAGCAGGAGAAAGACCAGCCAACCATCGTCAGATAGGTAGAAGGAAGGAAGGGGGTCTGTCTGAATAATCTGAAAGAGGTACGACGATCGGTGAAAAACTCAAGCACCGACAGTAGTGACTTCTTATCTTGCAGTGAAGGGTCGAGAGCCATGATGCTGCAAAGGATTGGATACGTTTTTGCACACTGACGATGTAAAATTAGTATAAGGCCGTAATTAAGGGTGATCACGAGCATTGGTACGATAAGAATCAAGTTGCGACCAGCGTTGGTCTCTAGCCTCAAGTACTGGACTACATGAACGTAGCTACACAATATGGAAAGCCAAATACCCAGAGTTAAGGATATGGTGTCTGAGATGAATATATCGACTCGTTTGATCTCCCGGATCAAATCATGGAACTGATGTTTGAGCAATTGGATAGGGTCACTAGACCAATCGGCTGCCGCTTGGGATTTCCTATGACTGTCATCCACGTTTAACTGATGAATAAGAGAGCACTTTCTCCCGAAACAACTACTGCCGAATACATGGACGCTTTTCGTGTAGATTGGAAGGCAATTCTGACAACCAACGTCGCTATCTGGGAAAGATCTAATCAAAAACGAACTGGCTAACCTCATCTCATGGTTCTCTACTAATTTCTGTCTCAAAAATAGCACATGAGCATGCAAGTGGCGCCAATACACAACCAGATCATAAATTAGTATCACCGACAGTGCAAGTCCCCCAGATGCAGACACAGCAGTATCGAACCAGAGGATGAAATTCTCGATGAAGTCTATCAATACCATCTTAGTACGCCACCAACTCCAGTTGATGGAGTAATCGTCGATCAAACCTTTCTCTTTTAGCTCATTGAGTTTTTCATCGCAACCTGGATAACCAATCAAGAAAGTTCTGTCGTAGAGACTCCTAATTATGAAACTTGTAACGACAAGAACTGCTCCCGTTATGAACATGATGGTCGCCATGATCATGCTAGTAGCTACTACTCTACGCAGGCCAATATTTGACTCACGAGTCCGATTTGGTCTTGTGATGTAGATAAATTTCCCACTGGATGAGATTGGAAATCTGAGGCACAGTATCTCGGTCATAAATCGTTCGATTTTTGCATTTTCTTGATTTCGACGAGACCATTTTTCCATCTTCTTGCGTCTCGTCGTCATCATTTTCGAATGTTTCTCTAGATCTTTGCTAGAGAATAAGAGAAACACGCAAGCCGTGAGTATCTGCTTCTTATTGCAATGCTGCACTGTTCTCCACATAAGGTGTAGGGAGGCAGTCAAAATGTCGGCTATCAGATTCATATACTGATCATCTATCAGGATGAGTCTTCCCGGTAGATAACAATGGATTGGTTTTTCGAAATGGACCCCAATATATGGAAAGATCTCATTCGGAATGAAACCGGCCTGAAAAAGGGCTCTGATCAAGGCGTAACACATGTAGGTGTTACCAAATCGCTCGTAAATCACTACTATCCAAGAGAGTCGGCTGAACCCTTTCCAATCCCACTCATCATCGTTCGGATCGCTCTTTTCGCTCTCAGAGTTAGACTCGCTTGTCCTTTTGGGCGACAAGCTTTGACTTTCCTTATAGAGTATCCGATTGAAACATATTTTCACCGAACGGTAAATGTGGTTTGCGTACAGGCAGGCGTAAACTTGGAGCCTTATCATGCGATCGCTAACCAGAGAATCCTTCTCGTCTATCTTCGCCCAAGTCTTCATCTCGGCAGCTTCTTCTGCATGAAACAATAAATTATTCTTCACTTAGTTCGGACCCACTATAGTTCCTCTGCAAACTCTCTGTCTTCCGAACTATGTCACAAACCATCGACAGGTGACAGAGGCTGCATACAAGATGCAGAATCAAACGAAAAGCATCGATCGTTGCGCTAGATGCGTGCTGTGGTGCTCAAATGGGTAATGGACTCGATCGTGTCTATGTGGAATTTTGAGACGTGCGTGAGATAATGGCGTAACTCGAACATAGTCCAACATCTTTGGAAAAGGGCACATGGAAAGGACGGAGTAGAAGTAGATCGGAGAAACGGTGTGGGTCTCGGTTGCGAGGAACACTATTAGCCTGCAATGCACTGGATTGACAGGGTCCTAGACCTTATTGATGTGGGACTAGTCTAATATATTCATAATACACAATACACATACATAATCCGAGAAGGAGACTGTGACGCAGAGTTTCGATGGCCCAAGCTGGAGGTTGCTTAGACATTATTCATCTAGACAGCTAGCGAACTGGCTAGAGATACGGGGGCTAATATGGATTCAAGGAGAGGAAAATTCCGGATGGAATCTCTCTAGAGGATTCACTCTATGATCTGATGTCTTGAAGTGTATAGGCAGAAACGCTTACGCAATACTGTGACCCCGAATTAAACGAACGAGTTCTTAGCGAAATTTTCTAGAGAGAGTCTGCAAAAGCGGTTCATTTGAGAGAGAGAACTTTTCTTCACATAGTTATCCCATCAGATCGATGATGTGCTTTCATTGAAGTTGGTACAACCGAGATGATTTCTCAGCTCATTGGATGGCTAATCTCTAAGTTGACGAACGAGCGATTCCTCAGTTTGCAGGTCTCTGGCTGCCTGTATGCATGCAGAATCCATCAATCGGTGGATGTCAATTATAAGAAGTTATGTGACGACTTGACAAAGTTGGCACAGAGCGAAGGGTTTGCTAATAACCATATTGTCAAACATGGTTCGTCTCAAAGGAAATGTATTCCCGGAGAGGATGACAATAGGAAAGAGAGCAGTCTCGCCGAATGGGATTGGACCGGAAGTAGGCCCAGAAGTAAATTCATGCGCAATTATCCATATTTGACGGTTACATGCATGATTTTCATATTTTTGAGAGAGTTTTGCAAGCTAGAGAGTATCGGTTATTTTCTTAAGACTAGCATTGGACTCAATCCAAACAAACCGACACATTGCTACCTACCGGGCAGGTTGATATTGGCTAATGATAATTTCGTGGACACGACTTCTGAATTTTTCGTTTCAGTTTACTTTATGACATATCTACTCCTTAAGAAGCATCGCAAAGCAACATGTTCAACGCATTTGTTTCTTCTAATTAGCAAACGAGATATGGAACGTATCAACGAGGTGCTGAATTCAGATCCGAAAGAAAAACAGGTTTATTCGTACGATTTTGTCGAGATGTTTCTCAGAGAAATTATCACCTTCAGACGGTCTTCATTTAGGAATCATATTAAGCCAAATAGAACACTTGAGAATCATGAAAAGTTACGCATCATGATGGCTAAGGTGAACATTTATATTGTTCCATTCTATTCTGTTATATCAGCGGTTACATTCATGCGCAGTCTGTTGCAGGTTTTCGACAAAGAGTACATCCATGCTTACCCAGGTTGCGATGATCACTTAGAGATGCTCGATCGGCAACATAAGTTACCAAGATTCTCGCTCACTTTGCATAGATGGCGAGTGATCACTCTTCTAGTTGACTGGACGGAGACGTTTATCGTGAACACCACAATGGGTTTCACGGTCTACTTTGTCGTTTTGTTTTCTATAATCTTGAATCATGACCTGAATATGTACAGCAACTATCTGCAAAAAGAGGCAGAGAAAGTCTTACACGGATTGCAGCTCATATCTCAAGCCAATGGTCGTGAAGACGCCGCAACAGATAGCAGCTCCCCAGTGCCATCAGATCTCCATCAGAGACCATTGTGTGAGAGAAGGGTCGTCTATCCTCGTGAGATATTTAACTCAGAAGGCCACAAGCTTGTTGCTACTCTCAAATCTAGACTGCGACTTTTATCCATCAACAAGGAGTTTGACGATAAGGTGCAACGATTGCAGATAGAATTTGAGCACTTCTTCAGAGAGATCCGCTCGGCAGACTTGATTCTGTCTGATATTATCACCTTCGGGCTCCTCATATGGCTAACATCACTTTCCGTTTACACATATTTGGTCAGCCGAACAATGGTTGCATTGAGTAATCCATTCTTCGTTGTAGTGGTTCTTCTGCAATTGGTAAATTTGATCGCAGTTTGTCTGGCTGGGCTGAAGATCCACCGTCATTGCACCAAGACATACCCCATTTTGTGCAGCATCATAGCATTCTACTCATTGCGTAGAGAGAACCCACCCCTGACAATCATTCTCGATCTCTATAATGATAGGAAAACCTGCTTCAAACTTTTTGGCTGCCAACCGTTTCTGCCCACGACCCTTTTGTCCATTTTTGGCTGGTCGGTTTCGTGTGCATTCATAATCCACACTCTAACGAAGAAATAATCTATCCAAACATCCAGCTAAATGGGTCCTAGCTCAGCACCACAATCGATGTTTGGGGCCAGTGGTTGACCTTTGAAAACCGTGGGGGACTTAATTGGACGACTATATGAAAGGTCTACTTTTGGTTGGACTCATTCGATTCAAAGAAGTTTCAGAAGAAAAGGAAGAGACGCGAGATCGCATGCGACACCGAGATAAAAGCTCTATCAATAAACTAAAGGTTCTCATAATAAAGGCTGCTGAATTGGAGAGCATGGGATCTTTCCCGCCTGCACCTCGGTAATTTTGTGGATTGTTTATTTCATTTCGGCGACTGGAACTTGGGTGTACTTCAGATAGTATTTGGCATGTTCGGTAAATATATCATGAACTTTTGACAAACTGTATCACAACTCTGCAAGGAGGCAATGAGACAATGTTAGCGTGCACGATGGGTAGACCTTTTCAATTACCGCATTTGCAGTGTCTGATGAATTGAATGTCACTCTAATTTTGGCTGCACCTGAATAGACCGATCTCGTGCACACGCGATTGAGATAGCTGGAGGATAGATGTATCACTTTGGACTGCACTCGGCGACATTTTCCACAGATTTAGTGTGCTCGAACCACCAATTTTGTATGCAGGCTCAATAGCCTCTGACCGGCATTCGCCGTCTCAGACTATAAACTTTCAGTTCAGATGAGGATAACCAAAGATACAATGTTTAGGAGGAGCATACTTGAACAAATACAGCGCAATTAGCAGTCGATGGTGCAAAATCTGTCACCGAGCATATAGGACCTCTCCTCTCAATCTGGTGGGCTAAGTGGGACAAAAGTTTGATCGAGAGTTCATCCGGAAACGCAAACTCATTGGGATTTTCATAGAGAAAAATCTGGCATATTTAATATAAGCAAAATCTACTCAACTAGGAAGTTTGTCTGTTGCTATTCCGGAATAAGTCATGGCGAAGATACTCTGTTTTTCGAGGAGCTCGCGATTCTGCATCGCCTTCAATGACACGGTGGAATCCTCACTCATCGTCCGCTGATGCAACAACTTGAGCTTGCCCCTCTGGGTGTCCATCTCTCTGGTCTCGTCCATTGAGCGTTGGCGTTCAACACTTGGTCCCTCCGCCACCTCTTGAATGGCCGCCAAATTATTTCCACCACCACCACCAGCACCAGTTGACGGCTGCCTATCTCGAGCCGCATGAGTGGGGCCTTCGTGTCTGAGCTCAGCATGAGTGTCCGCCTCACTTGAACCCGTTTCCTTTCCCCTTTCCATCTCACTCTCTGGAAGAGCTTGTTCCCCCTCAACTTGAGCACTGTTTGGGTCCACTTCCGGCCGCTTTTCCTCCTCCTCCTCCTCTTCCTGCTGCTGCCCAGCGGCAATTTCGGCCGAGCCACCTTTCATATCCTCTGTGCCCTTGTCTCGTTCGACCAACTGGACGCCGCTCAAATCGACTAGCTTCTCAGCACTCGGCTCCAACTTTGCACTCTGCTCGACCTCTGTCCTTGCTGGGCTGGTCTCTGGGGGGCCAACCTGCGTCTCGTTCCGCCCACTCGCTGGCCCCCCTCTCTCACTGGCGTCCTGCTCTTTCTCCAGCTGCACCCTGGCAGACTGTCTTCCGTCCGCTGGAGCCGCCCGCTCGCCTCTCTTCAAAGTCTTCTCGGCTGGCTGCTGCTGCACTTTGGGTGCGCCAACTCTCGCCTGGCCTCGCACCATTTCCTCCTGCGTCATCACAGTGTCGCCCACCAAGGGAACCATGTAGCTGGTCACTCCGGCGGGCGTCTTGAAGATGGGCAACCTGCTGGGCGCGAGTCTGGCCGTCGCCGTCGCCGTCGCCGCCGAGTCTTGTGGCTGTTTAACCGAAGTGTGGGTGGCAATGATTGGGGTTCCGGTGGAGTCGAAGCCGAGCAGCTCCTGGTCGCTGTCCAGCAGCACAGAGTCGCGCCGATTTCCCCCCGAGTGGCGCCCCCCACTCAAGCTGGAGCTGCAACTCGAGTCGCCGCTCTGGCTGGCCAAACTGGAGCAGGTTCGCGTGGAGCTAGTTAGCGAGGCTGTGGCGTGGCCCTCCTTGTGTTTCGAGTGTCTGCCGCTCGACTGGCGAGCTCGCCGCTGCTGCCCTTCCGGCGTGGCTCCAAACTCGGCAAGCTCGCCCGACTCGAACGCCTGATTGTCGACGCCCTCGCCCATGGGGGCCACCTTGCGTCTTCGCGACCTCTTGCTCGTCTTGTCGTCTCCATTTCCGCCACCGCCGCCGCTCGTCCGCTGGCGACCCCTAGCCTCCAGCTGGGCCTGCTCGCCCATGGCGGCCAAGTTCTCCACATAGCCCTTGGCGTTGGGGAAAAACTGACCACTGGCCGCCGGCCGCTTCGACTTGTGCATGGCCAGCAGGTTGCCCGACGGAGGCCGACCTGTGGCACCCTCACTTGCGGCCCCGTCACTTCCGGCTGGTCCTCTTGCTCCCTGGGCGACTTCCTGTTCCTGCTGGCCGGGCTCGAGTTCGTCCATTTGGATGACGAGCGAGCCGTTTGGCTCCGTGGGCACTCCAATGGAGCGCTCGCGGGGGCCACTCTCGAACCAAACCTGGCCGTTGTACATGGAGAGATGGTCTGACTTCGGTCTGTTGGCCTGCAGACTGTCCACCGACAGAAGTTGCTGGTGTTGCTGTTTGGCCAGATTGTTGCCAATGGCGGAAGTTTGCGCCGATTGGGCCAGCTGTTTGGCCTTTGTGCTGGCCTCCTGTCCACTGGCTCTTTGGCCACGCGCGTCCCCCTTCAAGGGGCCTTGCGAGCCGGCCGACGAGTCGAGACTGTCTGCGTGCCGAGCGTAGTATCTGGGCGCTTTTTCCACCACCCTTTTCGAAAGTTGGCGCCAAGTTGGTGTCAAGTTGTGGTTGCATTTCCGGGTAAAATCATCGATCATTGTTAGCGTTTGGGTTTGGGTCCATTTTTGACGAAAATTTTACAGTTTTGTGTAAAATTTCAGGTGGCACATTGCCGGTGTCTACTTACTTGACCTTGTCCTCGTGGCAGCACGAGTATATCATCCAGACGACCAGCAGGGCCAGAATGCAGACGGCCACAATGATTATGTAGATGAGGAGGCGTTTCTCGAGGGCGCTCGACTCTAAGGCGAAGGAGTTGAGCTGCGAGTCAGTGTACAGGCCGGCCTGCAGATTAGGACCGCCACTTAGGTTGGAGCTTGGCCCGGCCGGAAGTCCCAGCGGAATGATGTAGGTGGGCGGCGGTGCTGCGCTAGACTGTCTCTGCTGCTGGTCGCCGGCGCCAGACACAGCAGGCTTGTAGTCGAGCGCCTGCATGAGACCACTTAGGTCCGTCAGATCCACCAGCTGGTGGTGGTGGGCTCCAATTGGGATGGCCAGTCGCACGCGTGCCAGCGTCAAGCTGGACGAGTCACTGAGCGGCTCCAGCCTCTCGATTTGGGCCCTACTTCCGGTGAGGGCTCCGAACGAACGTTCGATTGGTTCGCGCCGCTCGGCCAACTGTTCGACAGTTCCGTTCAGGATCACGCTCAGCACTCGGCTCTGCAGGGCCAGATTGTAGATGTTCACCTTGCAGGTGGCCGACCTGATCGGAATGCCAAAGTCGTGCGCCCGCACCACCAGCGTGGTCACGGGCGGCAACTTGAGCGCCTCAAAGTGGCCGGAAGTGGCCGCGTTGGTCTCCGGGAGCGACCTGACCTGCTGCTGCTTGTCGGCGGTTGGCTGGCTGCTGGTGGGCGTGGCTGCCAAAGACTGACTGTGGTGGCCCGCCGCGGACTGTCTCTCGTCGGTCGCCACAGACTGACTGTGGTCGGGGGCGCCCGAGGCCACGGGCGAGTGTTCGCTCTCCAGGTTGAGCAACAGGTCCAGCGCCGGAAGCTGGTCCTCGAGCGAGTCCGAGTGGGCGGGCGAGTGGGCGCGCTGACCACTGGCTTGCTGAGCTTGGCTCTGGGGCAGCCGCTTGGCCAGTCGCGCCTCGCCAATGGGCCGCTGGGCGCGCTCCGAGGCCGAGCGAGGCGGCCAGTTGAGCTTGAGGGTGGGCGTGGCCGGCGGCTGGCGCTGGGTGGTCTCCTCGACCTCGCGGTGGGCGTCCGTGTGGCGGCCGCCGGGCGGAAGTATCTTGCCGCTGGAGTCGAGAGGGCGGCCGAAGGGGGCCAGTGGCTCGAAGAGGGAGGACGGAAGGTCGACCTTGTTGTTGTTGTTGTTGTTGTTCTGCAGGTCGCTTGGCGGCCGGCGGGCAAGCGAGGGGCCCACTGCCAGCGCATAGATCTCGCCGCTGAGCGAGTCGATGGCGAACTTTTCGTTCTGGTTTCCGGCGATGATTTCGTAGGCCAGCTGACTGTTGGCCGAGTTGGGCTCATCTGCGTCGAGGGCGCGCACCACGAGCGGCGTCTCGAAGTGGCCGTCTGGCAGCAGCAAGGCGTCGTAGTGGCTCTGGGCAAAGGAGGGGGCGTGGTCGTTGGCATCGAGCACTGTGATGAGCACCTTCGTGTAGTTGGCCTTGCCGGCCAAGTCGCGCGCCTCCGCCAACAACAAGTGCCAGGCCTGCTTCTCGCGGTCCAGCGGGCCCGCCACGCTGATCAGGCCCGAGTCCTGGTCCAGGTGGAACCTTTTGGGTGGGCGGAAGAGAGTTAGTTAGTGGGCCAGAAATGGGCAATTTAATGGTTGCAGGCATTTAATGTTTGCAGGCATTTAATGTTTGCAGGCATGCAAATATCGAGGATATTTAGCAAGAGTTTGGAGCTTCATTGAGTATAGAATAGCAGAGATACTTACAGCTGCGAGTCCTTGCCCGTGAGGGAGCTGTACTTGAGGGTGTCGAGGCCGCGCGAGTCTGCGTCGTGGGCCCGCACGGCGCCCACCAGCTGGCCCTCGGCGGCGCTCTCGTACACTTGGAAGGAGTAGAGCTCGCGCTCGAAGGTGGGCACATTGTCGTTCGCGTCGAGCAGCTCCACGAGACAGCGGACGCGCGTCTCCTGCCGCTGCACTGGCCCAAAGTCGCGGGCCACCAGCTCGAACTGGAAGCTGCGCGTCTGCTCGGCCGGAAACAGATCGCGGTCGAAGAGCGACCTGTTCGCGCCGGGCGCCACGAACACGTGCACGCCGGCCACCCTGCTCACCGGGTAGCTGGGCTCCACCCGGAAGAGGTGCGCCTGCTCGCCCTCGAGGCTCAGCTCGAAGGTGCCGTTGGGGCCCTGGTTGAGGTCGAGCATTAGGGGGAGGCCGCGGGCGGCCTCGAGCACCAGCTGGCGCAGACTGTCGTCGGCCAGACTCGCCTGCCAGTGGCTCAGATTGGTGAACCACTGGACGGGCAGCTGTTGCTGCGGCTGGCCGTCCAGCTGGCTGGCCGGCGGCTCCAGCAGGAAGCCGTGCAGGACGAGGGCGCCCCCAAGGCGCAGCGAGCCGTTCGTCTGCCAGCCGCCCAGCAACTGGGGCGCCTCGTTCGTCTGGTCCACCAGCAGCAGCGGAAGCTCGAGGCGCGCGAACATGGGCGGCCACAGGTGCTCGTAGCTGCTCGTGTCGGGCAGCTCGCTGGCGAACACCACCAGCCGCTGCTGCTCCCCAGACAGTGCCCCGTAAGCCGCAGACAGTCCATTGTGGCCCGCAGACAGTCCACCGGGGTGCTGGGCCGCCGGAAGCAGCTGGAGCGCGCTGGCCAGCTCGGTGGCCGCGCGGCGCAGGCGGATCTCACCCAGCGTCTTGTCGATGTCGAAGTAGGCGCTGAGCGGCGAGGCGGCGTCCAGCGCGTAGCCGATGGGCCGCTGGTCGGCGAAATCGGCGTCCAGCGCCTCCACTTTGGCCACGAGGGCGCCCGCCTGCATGGTGTTGGCCACCCTTAGGAGGCGGGCCGAGTTGTTGCTGAACGCCGGCGGACTGTCCTGCACGTCGCCCACGGCCACCAGAATGTCCAGCGAGGCCACATTGCGCGTGTCCAGCCTGGTGTCCGTCCAGGCGTTCAGGGCGAGCACCTTGAGGGCGTAGAGGTTCTGCTGCTCGTAGTCCACCGGCTGGGCCAGCTGGAGCTCGCCGCGCGACTGCCCGCGGGGCCCAAACACGTACTTGATCGCAAAGCGCTCCGAACCTTTGCCGCGGAGCTCGAAGCGCACCGGAAGCTCGCTGGTGCTGCTCTCGCGCACACTGACCAGCCCGATGGGCTCGCCCACCTGCGTGTTCTCGGGCACCACAAACACCTGCTTGCTGGGCCTGAGGAAGGGCGACAAGTTTGGCGGCCCAGCGGGCTCGCCAAGACTCGCTTGATGGTGCTGCTGCTCGGCCGCCAGACTGGCCGTGCCGGAGTGCTCGTCCAGTTCGTTGGCCAGACTCCACTGGTCGTCGTTGGTGACCAAAATGGTGGAGTCCACGCTGGTGGTCTTGTTGCCGTCCGAGACGAACACTGTTAGATTGTACTGCTGCTGGCCGGTGGGCGAGTCGAGTGGCGCCCGCAGATACACGTCCGCCTCGTTCCAGCTCTTGGGCACCGGAACCACGTCGAGCAGTTGGCGCGCCTCGATGCCGCTCACGCCGAAGCTAAGCTGCGACTGGGCGTCCCCGTCGGAGCCCTTCAGTCTGTAGACGAGCTCGCCCACCTGCGTCGACTTGGGCAGCTTCAGGATGCGCATGTTGTGCGAATAGTCGATGCTCGGCGCCACCGCGGCGCCCATTTCCGGCCCCCAAAGGAGCGCCCAAAGCAGCAGACAGGCGCCCAACTGGCAGCCCCTCGAGAGACTAGCTCCAGCGAGGCTCAACTGTGGCCATCTGTTGCCCTTTTTGGGGCGCCGATGGCGCCCCCTCGGCGCTCGGCAACCATCGAACACTTGCGGCGATATCACAGACGCTTGGGAGTGGCTCCGGTGTTCTAAATGATACTGTCTCCTTCTCTTCCAATTGTTCACTGCCATTTGTTGCTCCACTGGACACTGTCTCGCGCTTGCCAGCGAAGATTGTCCCCCTTGCTTGAGCTAGGCAACTTGTGATTGGCCAAGGCTTGTCTTCGAGTGTTGGCAGCTTGATGCTTTCATTCCGGTGCAAACTTGCGGTCAAGTTGCGGAAAGTTGGCGACAATTATTTGCTCACTATCTCTCTTGGCAGATCTCTCTCCTCCAATGCTCTGGCATTTTGGTGTAAATAAAGTGCTAAAGTAAAGTGATAAAGTAAAACTCTCTCTCTTTATTTATTTATTATTTTTTAACTCATCTCATTTCAACATCACTTCGAGCAAGTGACCAGCGGCGAGCGGCTCAATTTGGCGGCTCTCAATCGCTGGCTGAACAGTGATAATTGGGGTGAAAAACGTCCAGAGTCCATAGGCTTGTTTTGGAAAGCTGGCTGGATGAGCTCGCGACAAGATCGTGCTGACGAATAAGCGATCATGATGAGCTGAGTTGCGGGCCAAAATTTGGGCGGCCACTCAGACGGGCGCAAAAGCAGCAGCAAGAATGCAACTGTACAGAAATGAGGTTGAACTCAATTCCCCTTTTTTCCATCTCAACTCCAACAGACTGTCACTCACCAGCTTTCTCGCTCACTTTTCACTTTGGGCCCAAAAATCGATCGATTGTGAGCCGGCCGGGCCACTTGCGAGCTCCATTTCTCACGTTTCCATTGGCCACACAACACAAAACACAAAACATAGAGCGTAAAAAAGAAAACTCTGCCACCTCTTTGCTGCTGCTGCAAACTGGCCGCAAATTGGCCCTTCCCAAACTGGCCCAGCGAGTGGACACTGGTCGTCGCCTGTGGGCGAAGCGAGTGAACGCGTAAAAGTGTGGCCAGATTGGCGAGCACGCGCATGTGTGTGTGGCCAAGTGTGTTTCTGGAGCGAGCGCCAAAGTGGAGCTGTTTGGCGGCGTGCAGCAAACATTGGCGAGCCAGCAAAACAAAAAGCTCGCTCCTCTGCTGCCCTCGCAACATTGGCCCCCATTGGCCCCCATTGGAGCTCGTCTGGGCCGCCCACCACCGTTGGCAATGACAACCGGCGGCCGCGCAACTCGCAGCTCGCCGGCACAGCTCATTGAAAGGCCCAAGAGGCGCACTAGACGCTGGCAACTGGCAAGCTTGCCCCAAGCGTCCCTCGCTCGTCGGCAGGCGCCCCTCGCCGCTCAGAGGCCCCTGAGCCGCCCGCGCGCAGCTGCTCAACGGGCGAGCCCTCACTGTCGGCACGCGCCAATTATGCAATCACACACAGCTCTCCGCGCTGCTTCCTGTCGCCTCGCCGCTCGTGCTTGCTTCTCGCTGGCTTGGCCCCTCGGCGGCCTCTTGATGGAAGTGCTCTGCTGGCGGCCAAATGAACTCTCAACACGGAGGAAGAAGTAAAAACACTCAAACAAGACTGTGCACAGTCTCGCTCGGTTCAGCTCTACAAAGTGGCCAACACAAAGTGGCCCTCAACGCTGGCCTGTGGAAGAGTGTTTTATTGCTGCATGAAATACTCTTCCACAGGTTCAAGCAGAGAGAACGTGTGACACCAATTTGCTCGCCCCAATGCGTGTCAATGAACTTGCCCCGTCGCAGTGGCGGCCAACAAACCGGAAGCAGTGCCGCCCGGCTGAAGCAGAGAAATAGTATTTCTCCAATCGATCATTGTTGTTGCATGGTTGCAGCTGCCAGTGCAGCACAGTTGCCACTGCTTGACCACACGTCCACTCTTCTGGTTTGGGCCCAATTTCCAGGGCGCACTCGTGTGGAAAAGCTGCCGCCTGGGCGCAACAGAGCTAAGCTCGCGAAGTGGCATTCGAGCAGCTAATTTTCCAGCAGAATCCGACTCCAGTCGAGCTCGAGTTTATCCAGCTCAAAATAACTGCAAAATGGAGCGAGCGGAGCAGCTTTTGAATATGGAGAAACAAAGCCGTGAGAGAAATGACGCGAAATAAGAGTGAAATTCATCCAATTTTTTCCCTCTTTTTTGCTGCTTCTCTTGCATAACTCGCCCCACCAAGTTGGTTCGTCGGATGATGCACTCCAAGATCAGCATCTCTAGATCAAGCTTGAGATTTTATTCGAGACTCTCTCTTCTGTTTGATCGCGATTTTTGAAAAAGCTCGCAAAAGCAGCCTCAAAAAAGCTGCTTTTCCAAGCCGATTTTGCAAGCAAAACTAGAGAAATTTGAGATTTATTTTTTACCGCTTCGACGCTTCGACCGCTACTAGTCTTCCGCTTTTGCCTTTCCAGGACGCAGTTAGGCGTCCAAATTGACCAGATCTCTGCCACGATGCACAATCACGTGAATTTGTCGCGTAAACCATCTCTTACCATGAATGAAAACTTCTCCACTGACCGGAAACCTCTTGGAATCATTTCGAATGATTCACGATTTGAATCATGATTGGGTGACTTCTTTCGAAATAAGCTCATTTTCGGTGGATTTGGGAGAGAGAATTGGGTGAATCTGGTCTTATTTTGTCCACTTTTGTCAGAGACTAGAACTGGCAGAGAGCCTCAGAAAGTTTTTTCACTCACCTTTTTTGGAGTTGGAACAACTCCGAACCGAGTTTGAAGTTTTCCAAAAACGGAAGAAAAATTCCAACATATTTTCTCGTCTTTGCCGTCAGCTGGTCATATCGGCCGAGAGGCGAGCTATTACTCGTGCAACTGAGAGTTGCCGGCCCCAAACGAGAGGAAACCTTCGGGTCGCATTTCCGAGTGCAGTGGCTGAGCTTGGCCGCCGCAGCTTAGCTCCGGCCGGCCCCACTCTGCGCCCAACGTGGCCCCAGCTCACGAGAGCAGAACGCTACGTGACCACCGGGACCAAGTGGGCGGCCGCGAGGCGGAAGTGCCTTGCCACGTGGGCTAAGGTTGATCCGGAAAAGGTTGGTCTCCTCTGAGTTTTGGGGCCAAAATTGGGCCTTCGAGTTCAGTACACGAAGCAATACTCAAGTCTCGGCGGATGTTTTGCTGTTTGTGAGTGTTGCTCTGGAAAGTGAAAGTTTCCTGCTGGGTCCACTTCAACTTGGAGCTTGCGGAAAATAATTGTCTCTGTTTCGGCAACTTGCGTGTGGCGCCCCTCAGCTCGTGTGGCCGCACAAACAGGTGGCCGCTTGCTGCTTGGCGAGACACATTCTTGCGGGGCCCCATGGCCAATTGGGGGGAACTCTTGGGGCTTCTGGACGGGGAAGGTGGATATTTTTATATTTTTATAGTTATAGAGAAATGGTGGTGGGCAAGTAACTTGTCGGCTCGTGTCCAATTTCCAAATGAACAATCGGCGATGATTGAAAGGACCAAAGTGGCGCCTCTGCGGGTGAAGTTGGCCCTTAGCGCCAGAGAGCAGCCGCACTGTGTGGCCTCCGCGAGTGTCCGTGTTGCGCTGTGCGAGTGTCTGCCTGTCTGGTCCTGTTTGGCCGATCGTTTGCCTCTATTGGTTTGCCCAAAACAGTGGGAGGAGCCAGCGCACTGTTTGAGTCGAGCTGAGCTCCTCTGGCCTTTGCCGCTTTGGTGCCTGAGTCTGTCTCTCTCTCTCAGTTTTGTTTCTGGCTCGCCGCCCGACGCGCAGCTTCCCCACTTGGTAACACAATACTCCTAATGCCACCGCCACCGCCACACACACTCTGCAGTGGCGCTGGCCTATTGCAAACAGGCGGCCGGGCCTCGCCTAAGCTGCGGCGGCCCCTCACTGTTGGCGCGCGTTGCATCGTGTGGCTCTGAGCAGCTGCAAGTGGGAGCAGTAAAAGACCAACAAGGCAAAACTGAAAACTCTTGTTCAGCTTGAATGCGGGAAAAAATGAAAAAAATATGTCGTCTGTGTGTAGTTGTTGCTGTTGCTCGTTGTTGTTGCTGTTGGACAGTTTGCTTGTGTTGGGCGCTCGCTGGTGCGCTTCTGCTCGCCAACGCTTCTGCTCGATGGCGCCGCTTTCGCCCCTGGCGCTGTTGTGCAAGTATCTCGAGAAGAGACACAGACAGACACAGAGAGAGGAAATTGAGCTGCATTCTAGTGGCAAGAGCCGGCCGCTTTCTGGCCAGAGAGCACGCCTGCTGGATGACGCTCTGTGCTTCGTGCTCTCTGCTCAAAGAACACAGAACACAGAACACAGACTGTTCAACAACAGTCACTCTTGTGTCCCGCAGACAATCGGCCACAAATTGGCCAATGTAAATGCGCAACCACGCCAAACGTGCCAATCCAACGCCGGCGAATGCCAATGGAAATGGGAATAGGAATAGGAATAGGAATAGGAATTGGAATGGGAAAAATGGGAGAGAAAAAACACTGGTACTTTGGAGGAGCAACATAAAAATTGGCTCACTCGCACAAACTGGCAACTGGCGACTGGCAAGTGCAATTGTTTGCCCGATGAGGCGCCAAATGAAGCTCCACTGGCGCTTTGGATGCTTTACAATTTACATTAGACACTCTCTCTGCTGGCTCGTTGTGTGTCTTTTCGCCGCTTAGCCAAGCGGGCCAGTGGCTGCAAACTGGCGCTCTCCATCCAGCGCAACTGGCGGACAAACACAACAACAGTCTCTGCCCGCCAGTCATCCTAAGGGAGCACGCGGACACAAAACTGAGCGCCCGAAATGGCGACCAAGAAGCGCGAGAACAAAAGCGCAAAATTTCGGCCAATCACTCTGGCAAATGTGTGCCCGTCGTGTTTTATGATCTCTCTCTTGTGCTCCTTTTATCTGCCCACTTGGCGCACAACTTCTGCCGGCCAGTCGGCGCAATGCGCCAGCCCTTAGCTCGCCCTAAGCAGCAAACAAGTGGCCAGCGCGAGGGGGCAACAAGTGGCCGCTTAGAGTGCGTAGAAGTTGGGCGCAGAAGCCGCGCAACTGTTGCGACATGGCGGCCCAACTTCCTGCAAGAGCAGGCGGCCACTGTAAGCGGCCACTTTGGGGGGCAATAAGTGGCAATAAGTTTGTTTGCTCATTGGCGGCCACTCTCGCAATGAGGAACTGGCGGCCAGTCTGCAGTGTGCAGGCCGCCGAGCAGCCGCCAGACACAGAGAATGGCAACAAAAGAGGACGGCCCTCAAGTGTTGCGAGAGCATGTTGTCCATTTGTTGTCCATTCGATGTCCATTCGATGTCCGTTTGTTGCCCACGCTCCTCAAAGGGCGCTATTTTTTCCATTTTTTCCACTTCTTCCACTTTTTCCTCCCGCCGGCCACTTGTTCTCCCCACTCGGCCTGCTGACCTCCAGGCGCCCGCTCGCCATTGCCAGCCAGGCGCAACAATGAAACCGGCGCCGGCGACTTCCTGCGGCCGACAAGAGCCACTAATTGGACAGGCGGGCGGCCATCAATCATGTTTATGGCGCCCCCAGAGCAGGGCGGCCGTCCGATTTGGGACGAGTGCGCCAGAGACTAGGGGCGGTCAACAAAGAGTGTATTGCACTGCAATGGACTTTACTGTAGACTGCGCTGCACACTGCATGTACTCGCGCTCAGTGCGCGACAAAAGTAAGGTGATACTTCTGCGTAGCACTGCAGAGAAATTTATCACTATATTTTTGGCGGACAGTGCTGAGGCGCGCACGCACACTTGCATTGCACTCGCTCGAGCACGTGGCCAGCCGGCCTTGGTGGGCGCCCTTGGCTCTTCAAGAGGGATTCACTTTGCTCGCTCGCCACACCGGAAACGGCTCGCCGAATACTAATTGCGGCGGCTAATTGATCGCGGGCAACCTTGACACGGATGGGCCAGCGCGGAGACAAGAACAAATGGACAGGCGCAGGCCAGTGTGTGGCCCCATTTCGGCGCTTCCGTCGTCATGGCGACCGGAAGGGGGCGGCCTTGTTTGGAGCTCGCCGGCGATAAGGAGCACACGGAGAGGCGAGAGGAAGTGTGCGTTTCGAGTGGGCCCAGTGGAGTGGCGCCACGCGCGATTGGCATTGATGAGGAGTGAGCGAAAAAGGTGTTTTTATTGTTTGGGGCGGCCGCGCTTTGGGCTGGCCGCCGATGTGGTGCAATCTGGCGTGTGGTGGCGCATCCAGTGGCCAGCCGCACACAGTCTGCGGCTTCCCATCAGCAACGCTTTGTTTTGAGGAAGTTTGAGCTTGCCGCCGCTTGTGGGCGCAATTTGTCACACTCGTTTGCTCGCTTGGGCTCCCTTTTGGGCGCCCCAGTCTGCGCCCAAATGGCTCACCTCGAGAGCACAACTATAATAATAATACAGAAATAATTTTACAAAACGCCCCAACTCTCAGGGGCACATTTTTCGTCCTTTGTTGTGTGAGTTTTCTCATCGCGGCCAACTGGCCTTGTCTCAGTCTCCATTTGGCGCCCAAAAAAGCGCCATTTCCCTTCAACTTCTCATCCAATTTGTGCAAATTTTCCATTTTTCTGCGGCTCAATTGCCACCAGTTTGCGTCTGTCTGGCCGCCTTGTCAAAGGAGCCCATCTCAGACAGTGGCTGAGTGATGAAGCTCATTCAGTTTGGGTCATTTTTCGCTTCCAAATCGTCGCATTTGGCTCGCTCTCTAGCACGGAACTGCCTTTGGAAAGCAAAGTCTTCGAGTATTCAGACCAAATGAAGGTCTTCAGACGCTGATGCGCCTGAGGATGTTCTCGGCCATGGCCGAGTGGCCGTACTTGTTGTGCATGAATTGGTTGTGGTGGAAGAGGGGCAAGTGATGCGGGCTCAACTCCTGCGGGCTCAGTTCCTGCAGATTGTGGCGCTCGCTCAACTCCAAGTGGTCCGTGTAATTGAACGACTGTCTCTTGTGCAGCTCGTTAAGCTCGTTCAGGCCGGCCAGCTGGCTCTTGAGGTGGCCCAGCGACTGCTCCACCAGGCGCTCCTGTTTGCGCTGCTGGTCCGAAGGCGAGAGGGGGGCGCGGCCCAGCGCGGGCTGTGTGCGACGCGCGGCCGCCTGTTCGCCGACCGACCTGCGGGTCGCGTGTCGGTTGTGCGCGGTCGCGGCCGACACGCGGCTGGCAACGGGCGACGAGGCCGCAGCCGCAACGGCCGCTGCGCCGTCTGGCTCGTAGGGCTCCAGCTGGCGCCCTCTGATCATGTCGGCGGCCTTTTCGGCGATCATAATTGCGGGCGCATTTGTGTTGCCCGAGACGATGGTCGGCATGATGGAGGCGTCCACCACCCGCAGCCCCGTGACCCCCTTGACGCGCAGCTGCGTGTCCACCACGGTGCGCGGGTCCTCTGGGCGGCCCATGCGGCAGGTGCCAATGGGATGGTAGATGGTCGAGGTGTAGACGCGCGCCACGCAGGCCAAATAGGCGTCCGAGTAGAGGGTGTATATCTCGCAGCCTGGGAAGACAGTGGTGAACAGGGCCGAGTTGTACTGCCTAAATGAGGGGGCCAAACCGACGGCGATGGAGATCTTCATGGCCTCCACCATGGAGTGTATGTCGTCCGGATGAGTGAGATACTTAGGGTCGATGATGGGCGGGTCGTTGGGGTTTGAGGAGCGCAGCTTGATGAAACCCTTCGACTTTGGCCTCAGCAACACTGGATAGAGACTGAACGTGTCGTACGACTGGTAGGGAACGTACACCTGTTCGTACAGCTCCTTGGTGACGCCCTGAACGCGCCGGAAGGTCTGTCCATCGTCGGAGACCAGCGAGCCCGTCAGCATGTGGATC
>Ga0058701_10000156_pt1 | contig 57962 bp, 35 predicted proteins | sample AgamicOrMae_FD_97039 | JGI IMG/M metagenome (GOLD analysis project Ga0058701, IMG submission 97039) | Agave microbial communities from Guanajuato, Mexico - Or.Ma.e | ecosystem: Host-associated > Plants > Phyllosphere > Phylloplane/Leaf | place: Guanajuato, Mexico | collected 2012-06-04
ATAGGAATCACCACCAGATGCGGACTCTTGACCACTAGCCGGCGGTCTTTCGTAAGTCACCTGATTGTTGAAATCAAGCTGCTGTTCGTTAATCGGGGAAACATTCGAGCTGTTGATTGAATTGGTCGGATATTCGCGAGTCATGGGGGCTTGAAGATTGGATGATTGAATAGTTGGATCGATGGAAATAGCAGCATGGTCTAGAACAATGTTACCTTGTTCCCTAGCCGCTGGTGCATTGGTGCTAGACATTGCGTCAACTTTCATCTCTGATCCACTATTCTGACCACCGTTATTGGCGTCCAATCTCGACCTGATGAGCCACTCATCATTTGAGGGCAGATGTCTTGTTGGTCCAAACACTGGCGATGGCTGAAAGAATCCCTCGTCTCCTGAGGCTTGTCGCAGGGCGATCTCGAGGGTGCTCGACGATAGGAAGCTAGAGGAGTCGGTGCTGGTTGTTTGCCGCAAGTTATTTGGGGCCACCGTTGCCGCTCTTTGCGAGTTATGAAGCGTCCGATCAGCATGATTTTCCAGTTTTGGCTGGATTGACTCAAAACCTCCATAACCACTAGCACTCAATGGCTCCCTTGCAGTGTTGGCCCAGTAGGCTTGTGGGTCCATCGGACGACGGAAGCTTTGCTGGGTTTCTTCTTTCAATGAAACCAGGTCTGGGTCCCGATGTTGGTTTGCGAATTGTTTCGTTTCTTCGTTAGTTTCGGAGTTTTGCGGCACTAATTGAAACTGATTTGCTCTGCTTCGGTCAATTCCCATCATTTCTTGGTTGCTGTTGGTCAAATACACTTCGTTCACTCGTGACACCTGTGAGGGTGCTGAGACCATTGGGTTTGATTCCAATCGCGCACGCTGACCTGGATCAAGATTTGCATGATTGTTCCGCTCTTTGAATTCCATATGGTTGCTGTGGCTTTGGCTAACCCTAATCTGGGCCGAGATCATGAAACAGATCAGTAGAAAAATCATGCTAGCATGAGGAGGGTGACTCAACATTTTGTTCGAATTTTCAATCTTGTGCTCTTTGATAAAGAAGGACTCCTCTTCTGTTGTTTTCGACATTCATCCGCAACCTAATCGAAGGTTTTCGAAACTTCATCAAGGTTGCATAGAGAGAACGACAGTTTCTACTTCGAGAGAGGAAGTCTGGATGCGGGAAATGTATCGAGAGACAGCATTCGGGTCGCTGCAACTGAGATTGCGCAGAAGTTCTCAAGAGAGAGAGAGAGAGAGATAGGCCTCAGCTGGAAATGAAAGACTCATCGAGAGTCTCTCGACACGCCTTGTGAACTGTGGACCTCTTGCTTTGAATTGGAGCTAAGCTTTTTACGTGGTCGAATGAATTTCAAACTTGTTATACATCCGCCGAAGTTACGAGAGTTGTTTAGCCATGATAATGCACTAAAAAAACGCAGACCAGCTACTTTATTAATCTATAATTTGGTCTTACTCATTGTGGTGAAATTCATTTATACATTTGCTTACAGTGATATAAAATCATTCTTCAAACAGCCGTAAACATTTCCTTTTGGACGATCGATCGCTACGAATTTCATCATCAGATTCGGCTGATCGTTTAGCAGAACATGAATCTGCCATCTCATCATTGGTCACCTGGATCGGCTTGCTATTCTCGGGGAGGGCCTCTTTTTTTTGGTCAATGGTTTTTATGTTTGAATTGAGATCGCTTTGTTCTGTGATTTGAGAATCCTCCATCTTTTCACCGTCCTTATAATATTTGACTAAAATGCACGTCATGTTATCGCAACCAGTTCCATCTCCGTCTGTGGTGGGCGCTAGGCAATCTTTGAAGAGCGCCATACATGTTTCAATAAGGTCCTTATTTTGATTATAACAGAAATGTATAAATTTTGAAACTTTTTGATTGCTCATAGAATTCCATATTCCATCACAAGCTAGGAATAAAAACTCAACCTCGTTGAAATCGAGCTCTAACTTCATCACATGTGGAAGAGGGGTAATCATTTGCTTGCGCGGGTCCAAATTGATATCCTTATAGTTGAAGTCTCCAAAGGCTCGCGACAAGTTCAACCCACCGTTAACACGACCCTCATAAACAGAGCCGTTTGCTGCTTCAATACGCTTGCGCTCGATCTCATCTTCCGGTTTATGATCGAAGCTCATGGCCTCACAACGGCCATTTCTCATTATCACGATGCACCTCGAATCACCGGCGCTCGCAACGTAAAGGGTACCATTCTTCACTAAAGCAACAACGACTGTACATCCACTATCTACTCCTGGTGTGTGTAGCTTGGAACCTGGCTTGAGAAAGGTGGCAAACTGCCGAGGAAATACATTGTCAGAGTAATCTCCATCGACCTCTTCATCATCATCGTCTTCATCCTCCTCATCTTCATCTTCAACTGCAACTTCATTATCATCATCGCCTTCCGAGGCTGATGAACTCGTAGTATCAGAGCTACGTCTGTTATGCCTCTTATGAAATCTCCTACTCTTGCCTTTGTTACTTGTAGCAGACTCATCCTCACGTTCGTCATCGCCATCCTCATCATCGCTGTCTTCACTCGGCTCCTCATCTTCCTCGCCATTGTTCCCTACATCTCCCTCCTCATCTTCATCATCGTCATCGTCATCCTCGTCGTCGTCGTCGTCGTCGTCCATTTTCGAATCATATTCGCTATCATTTTCGTCGTCTTCTTCGTCATCAACTTCAAAATATCTTACTAATGCATTTCTAATGATACCAGAAGCCGGAGATGAGGCCCTAGGCGCATTAAGATCGGGAGTTCCAAATATTTCCTCTCTCCTCATAGAACTTGTTGAGCTCCCGGTGACGATACTCGCTTCACATTCGTCCTCACTATCCTCTCCACTTCCATCGCAGCCACTTCTGGACGATCGGATCACCGGCGATGCGCCAATTTTGATCGATCCATGTCTCATGGATTGAACTCGGGTTTTCGGGTGAGACGGGCTGGAGTATTTGTTTATGAGCTCCTCTATAGGTATGTCAGCTTCTTTTCTGAGGGTCTCGGTATCAACATCATCTGCGACAGTGCTTGAACCGTTTCCGCTCGAGGTGCTAGGTCCAGCTGAGGGTTCGGCTATACTACTACCAGCACCAGCGCTGGAGGACTGTGGGGCATTGTTAGCAGTGTGATCTGACTCTTTGGACTCCATATCGAGATCTTGATCGCCCCTCTCAAAGACTCTAAGCTTTTCCAGTGCTTCTGGAGTTCTCAACTTTTGATCAAACTCGATGAAAGAATTTTCCAGAGCCTTTTCGTAGTCTCCCTTCTTGTAATCGATGTGATTTTTCAGAAAGTCGGGGAAATACTTGACTGTATAGAGGGCAACTTCTGGTCCACCATGACCATCACAAAGTACGTATAAACTGGCATCAGTATCGAAGTAAGGCAGACAGACCTCGGCATCTTCCTGTTCACGACGCCACCCCTGACATGAGGCTGTAGCGTATCTAAAATTTTTGCCTTTTCCCTCGGTTATGTAAACTTTGTCGTCGGGGACACTTTGATAACAACCCATATTGCCTAAATTTATATGGCGGATGTTGAACTATTAACACATATACTTCAGATCGATTCGCATGTACCAGAACTCAAGGACGGCTATCTGCCTGGATAGATGACGGGTTTGTAAAATCTTCAGGGAAGGCTTCTCTGAGAGGTTCTGAAACTATGACCTTGAAATTAGATTCTTAGGCAATCGAGTCGGGGAGTACTTATTAATAGCGCTACCTACAGATATATGACAGTGAAAGAAAATTCATGATCGATGCTGGACTATACAATGACCATGTTATCCAACATGAAATATAACGATCAGGGCAGATTGCGATGGATGAGTGCGAATGAGTGTTGGTTTCTGGACGGAGATGAGATTATAAACGAGAAGCAAGCTCTTGGGGAGTTGAAGCGCGCGCTGAAACTGGTGTAAACATTCACTCTCGCTGTAATATCAGTCGGCCGAATCCCGAAGCTAGACGGATTTACACGTGACACTCAACTCTCGCATAGGCGGGAATTTCGAAATTCACGTAAATATTCGCAGTTCAACAACTGGTTTGAGTATAGTGACGAAACTTCTAGACGAGATATCTTCGAATCGAAATCACTAAGAATTGCTAGAATAATATTGCATGAATTTATTAATCTATTGGGCATGATGTAACTGCTTTAATGAGAATCATCAGAGTTTGATTAGACTTAAAACCTCTTCAGAGGTAGATGAGATCCTATCTAACGCTTCATTCACTTTGCGACAAAAATCTGAGCTATGGGCGGTCTCGATATCCAAATCTGGATCCTTCTGATTCTTGTTCTTGTCTGATTGACTGATGTATCCTGCTTGATCCCTGTTAGACAGCGAGTTGAAATCTGTGGTCTTGGACTTTTTGATTCCCACCATATAGTTTGAGTTGGTTTTATCTTTGAGCAACCTAAGTTCTCTCTCTGATAGAAGTCTTCTGATCTCAAGTTCTCTCATATCAACTGCACTTTGTAACTGTCGGACGGACACCTGTAGGTGCTCGTGCTCAAGTTCTAGTTCCACCAGGATATTCTTGAGCTCTAATTCATCAGGATCACGATCCATCTGAATTGGGTTCTGGGTCATATGGGATAATTGTCGATGAATGATCCTTCTACTAGGGATGAGGGGACCCGATGCGGTGGATATACCACAATGAGGGCAGCAAATAGTACTAAAAGTAAAAATAGTCGATGAGAAAACAAACGTCCCTGTGCCAAAAACGGTGCAACAGTCCACATTGGCCGGGGCGAACCCGATAGCACGTGCACCCTACGATATCTGATAACGATAGATTGGCAACTTGTTTTAGTTTCATATATGAAAATAACAGTTTATAACTGTTGGAGCTTTAGGAATTCGAGTGGAAAAATTGAAGACATTCCCATATACACGATCGATGGGCAAAACTATCACTGAATAATGACAGTTACTAATTGTACCGATCAGAAGAGTATGAACGCAGCGCGCACTACATCAGTTATCGCTTCTCGGCCTAATGGCTAAGATCAAAGTGTAGTATCTGTTCTTCCTAGTTTGACAACTATGGACGGGTCCAATTGGACCCGACTAATGTCAATAAGAATATTTGCGCGGGGGTGGGTAGCGGCTTGGCTTGCCAACTGCCCCACCGCGGATTGCCCCAGCATTGCACTACCTGCAGGGGCGGTCCACCCTTCTTCCTTAAAAACAAAAATCACCACTACTACCAAGTAGTGAGCCTATCGCCCTCACCGCGTCTGGGTTCATAACCAGGGTGTCAAATAAGTGGAACTATGTCACCTCCTGCCAACGCCCGCTCACCGGCACGGCGGCTAACTTATTTATTTTATTGATTCATCTCATGATACACAATGGTCAGTGACGGAGGGAGGTCTCTTCTCTACTCGTTTGGCACCTCGATGGTGAACGGTGACCCCTCCATGTCAACTCCGTCATACTTCAACTCCAAGTTGTACTTTCCCGGCTCGTCCACCACCCAGGTCACCTTGAAGACGCCCGACTCTTCCGTGGGATCGCAGCTCACCTCCGGCTTGCTGGGCCCCTGCATGGACACTCCTATACGGCCGCCCGTGCCCGCTGCCCGAGTATCGATGAGAAAAAAGTTGTCCTCGTTCAGCTTTCCGCCCCGCAGACTGTCCCCATCTACTTTGACCTTCTTTGGATCGCCGGCAACCTTTGAGTTGACCTGAATCTTGAAGGGACTGCCTCCCACCTGTTTGTCATTCTTCACCAAGTGGACCAGGTGTTCGCCTGGTTCGTTTGCGGTGAAACTGACGCTCAACTTTCCGCTTCCATCCTCGTGTGGTTTCAACTGGCAGTCAGTCTTGGCTCCGCTTGGGGCCAAAATGTAGGCTATCAATCCGGTGGGATCGGCCATTTTGATGGTCAGGGTGCTGGGCAGGCCGGCCACCATCTTGCGCACCTTATCCTCGCCCTGCGATGGTCCGCCGGCGCTCACACTGGTCGTATTATCTTTGGGCGATTTTTTCCTCTTCGCCACCGACTCCTTCCACTTATTGCAGTCCATCGTGTGGTTGGTCTTGTACCATTGGTCAAACTCTTTCTTATCGAATTTGCTGGCCGGCTTTATGGAGGCGCAATGGGGCGAGTTGGGTATGTCCTCGCCGTTGCTCAATATGTGCAGCGCGTACTCGCCCGCAGTGGGCACCGTCCACTCCACGTCGGCCGTCCCATCGCCATTGTCCTTGCACTGGATCTTGGCCTGGCCGGGCCCATCAATGGTGAAGCCCAGAGTGCCCAGCTCGCCATTTGTGTCCACCCTGAATTTGTTTGGCTTGCCCACCACGCCCCCATGCAATCCGGGCCCATAGGCGACCACCTTCGACTGGCTGGGCGGGCTCACGTTGAGCTCGAACAAACGCAAGGGCTCGCCACCAAGCGAGATCGACAGACGATGGTCGCCCGCATCCTTGGGCACGTACTCGCAATCCAGCACCACCTTGCCCTCCGAATCGCGCTCGGGCCTCTTCTTGAGCTCCACCTTTTCCACCGAACCATCTGGCCGGGTGAGCTTGGCCTCCAGCCGCTCGGCCAGGCTGCCCGTTTCGTCGTCCAGGGCCACCTGGAAGGTGGCCTTATCGCCGGCCCTCAAGCCCACGGGCTGCAGTCCGCGGCCCACCGCCTTCACCTTGCGCGGATCAACATAGGGCTCCACCTCGACCTCGAAGGGACTCTTGGGCAAGGGTTTGCCGGCGAACAAGACGGACACTGAATGCTTGCCCGCCCCAGGGGGCACGTACTCGCACTTGTACTTGTCCTCGTCCACCTTGGACAGCCGGCAGGGCACGTTGTTGGGCTTGCCCTCTGGGTCCAGGATGGCCACCTCCACCTGGCCCGCACCAGCCCCCTTGGTCACGATGTCCAGGTAGGTCGGTTGGCCGGCCTTCACCGTGCCCTTCGGCTCAATTCCGGGCCCGCTCACCTTGCACTTCTTGTGGCCCTCGCCGAGGGGCACTCCCTTCACTGTGACCGTGAAGGGACTCTTGGGCACCTCAGTTTTGTTGTAGTTGACCGTGATTTTGTGCTCGCCCTCCAGAGTGGGCGTGTAGCTGCAACTGTAGGTCATGTTCTTGTCGTCGTTGTACTTCACCTCCACGGGCACCTTGTTGCCCTTTGGATCCTCCACCACCACCTCAACGTCCGCCTGGCCGCCGGCCGAAAAGGTCTCAATGGTGAAGGGCGTCTCCACGCCAACACAGACACCTGTTGCCTGCAGTCCAGGGCCATAGCAGCGCACTCGAGCTGGATTGAAGGCGCTGGAGCGCAATGGGGCGTTTTCCTTCAATTTGGCGCCAGGAAATTGTGACAAATAGGTCATCATAGCCAATTCGTCCACCTTTCTGTTGCACATCTCCTTAGGTCTAATCAGTTGGGGTATGTCGAGCCAATCTTCGGCCAATTGGAGCGCCTCGGTGACGTTCTTCAGATTGTCCTCCGGCTTCCAATTCTTCCAATCGGGACACAGACCGGGCGCCATTGCATCAACCAACGCCCCAATGGCTCGTCCATCGTTCCAATCGGTGGTGAAATTGTTCACTGGACAATCGGGAATCTTGTTCTGGATCCATTTCAATAGGCGCTGCTTTGGCGATAGACTGGGATCAAAGTCGTCCTCTCCCTCCCAGACGGGCATCGAAATGGAGTAATGCAAGATGAGAGTCCACATGAGACCTAAGATTAGCTTCAGATTTCCATCAACAATGTCGGCACTAGAAATGTTAACCAGCTTAATCTTCTCAACGTCGGTGAGAAATTTCAGCGCCGTGTCGACGTTGTTCAATTTTTGCGCCTTCATTGTGGGCCGGGCGTTGTAACGAGGTAACTTCTTGCCAGACAACACCTCAACCAGCGACAACAATCTGATTCCGTCCGAGAGGTCAGCCTCCAAACAGGCCACATATTTGTTCACCGTTTTCAAGTGCTCGTTGGCCCAACGGGTGAAGGTGTTCTGCTGGATCCGTTTCCAAATGGCGTCGTCGGCCAAATCTTGCAGGAAATCCTCGTCATCGTCTCCGTTCGCGTTAGACTTTCTCCTAATCGACTTCTCATTGATCACCATCTTGCCCTCACCAAACTTGCTTGTTCTCTTGCCTTTACGACGACTAACTCTTTGCAATAATTGTTAGTACAATTATCGCTCTAACAATTCTCCAAAACAATTGCTCTCTATCTTCGCTCTATCAAACCTTATCTGCTCAAGTCTCTGGGGCTCTTGCAATTCGGCCCTTGCTTAGCTTGTGCGTTAGTCTTGAACTCGGCGAGCCAATGATAAGCTGCCGGAGGAACTCTCAAGCCTTTGGCTGGAATCTATCACACTGCAACTCTCGAGTGACGGCCGAAATCCAATTTTCGACTGCGGACTCTCCGATCTGATCTGAGGCTCTCATTGCAGTTGGGCCAGACTCCGTTTGGCGTCAGTCCTTTCGCCTGGCTGAGCGCCGAGCCGAGTCGATTCTTGAAAATCTGAGGCCCCATCTCTCTGCTCTCGCCTCACCTTAGCAGCACACAGGACCCCCTTTCCCGGCCTGGGCGGCTCGAGTCTGGCGCGCGTCCCCATCGTGCTCGGCTGTGCAGTTATTTCGGATCCATCAATCTAAACTCTCGGCCAGCCCCTCCCTCTCTGTCCTACGAGAGACGTGGGGAGCTTGCCACTCGGCAGGCAACCACAGAGGTGCATAGCGACCTGCATGGTGCACGGACAAACATGCGCTCGGTGCGCGCCACCAAGTCGTCGGGCTGGCAGCCAGTTCAGTGCTAGTATTCCATCGAGTCGTCAGTCAGTCTTGGTGCTGGCTGCCCTCACAGTGCACCATTACGCTCGTGAGGCGCCTGCACTCCAATGGACGCGCCTAGAGTCTAGACACAAACGATCCCACTCCTTTTCGTCTTCGCGGACTGCGCACTTGACTTGAGATTTTCCCCTGCCAGTCGTGAATGAGGCATTTTATTTTCATCCTTCTCCACTGAGCCGAAATGGCAGAATGTCAGGCCAACTGATACTGAGTGAAATTCCCCAACCTTACCGCTTGGAGAGGTGAGGTTGGTAGGACAAGGAGGGGAGAATCTCCCAATGCTAAGAAATGAAGCTCCACGGGGATGCTCATTAGCGAGAGGATTTTTGCAGGAGGTCGTCCCTCGAGTGTGATAAGCTCAGCGAGAGTGAAGGCTCCTCTCTGCCTCGTCTGGCTTGGGTCCTCCCAAGGCAAAGAGGGACACAGCCAGACGCTCCATTAGGAGGCTGCGGCGCTCACGCATGCCAATGCCCAGAATTGAGGGCCCCAGAGGCATGCGATGCAGACCTAAGGCAACCAAGGCGCTGTCAAGTCTGTGCCTTCGATTGGAAACTCGGTCTGATTTCCGATGTTTTCGCCCCTTTTCTCGTCAGTCCCCCGTTGTTGCAACTTCAAGTTGAGCCTGCCAGTTGCGCCACAAGCTTCTCGTTAGCCAGTGAACTCGCGTCGATTGGGAGACTTTCTTTTCCGACGAAAATCGCCTTAGTGATTTGCGTCCCCATGCAATACGAGCTGCTCATGTGTGGAAGAATATTTTGTAACATTGTAGCGGCTGCCAATGGAGTGCAGCTAGACAGGAGGAAAGAGACTAAGCGGCAGTTCCGAAAATAAGGAAAGATAACTAGAACAAACAAACAACAAATGCTGGCTGATACAGTGGTCGAGCTGAGAGAGGCTCGCTCGAGCTTGGCGAGAAAGACGCTCCAAGCAGCTTGGTGAATGAGTGGCCGCTCACAGCGCGTCTTTCCTAATTTCTACTTGTTTGTACCTGATCGTTTCCCTTTCGAAGTGGCCCAATTAAATTACAATTCCTACGCGAGCATCTAGGAAACTTTGTTGAATTCCTGGCCTCTCGCCTGGCTCTCCAGAGAGAGTCTCGGGCGAGGGGCTAAGGACAACGGGCAGACACGAGCAGTGGCCAGCGAGACCTTGACTGTGAGCCATTCAAACATGGAGCTGGCCAGTAGCATAGCTGCACGTGGACCGGCCTGGTTGTTTGGAGATTGTTTTTCGCTTGAGCTTGAATCAAGGTATTTTGCTTTACGAGAGCTCTGTCCAGGTGATCTCATATGAGCTTTGCGTTCAAGTGGCTAAGGCTAAATAACCATTAGAGACTGTCTTACCTCTTGAACTGGCCCTTTGTGTGATCCCTGGAATTGAGCCTGTGAGAAATTGGCTTGTTTCACTTGTTGCTCCTTTGAGTTGCCAAATTTGACTCATCGAGCACGAGCGACTGATCCGTTCAGTCTGGTTGCAAACAGCGCGATACGAGTGCTGTAATTGACCATGAAATAGGCTCAGACTGGTCGCTGGGAGTCGAGCAGAGGAAAATGTAACAAGAGTTAAGAGTTAAGACACCACTCCGCCTTCAGATGAGTGACTGCCGTTGGTTATATTTGCGCACGGGCAGGCTTCTCTCAATGAGCGAGCTCTGTATCATGGTTGGAGGATCGTTGTCAGAGTATCAAGCGGGCCGGGATGGGTCTCAACTCTAATGTTGCTTTTGCCCTCGACAGAGTTGGCCGCGTCCACAAACGTGAGTTAGCTGCACCAATCTGCTTGCCGGCTGTCCATATTTTTGACCAGTTTGTCTTATGTCGGAAATGAGAGCTGGCTCAAATGCAGAGCGATCTGGATTGGCCAATGGGAGGGAGTTGATGGCGGATACTTAGGAGAGGAGGAGAGTTGGCTGGGCTAGAGAGGTGCACAAGAATAAGAGGAGGAGCTGTGCAGAGAGAGGGCACTTTGCAGGCAAACGAGGGCAACAGACTGCGTGTGACAGTCCGTGTTGCTGGCACTACAGCTTGGTCTTGGCACAAAGAGGGCCGAGAGTCAGTCAGCGAGACATGGAACGAGCAGTGAACAGCATCCAGCAATAAGCCACTGACATGGGTGCACTATTGGCTCGCCGAGTCACTCACGTGCTCAGCTGCCAAGTGTAGTTGTTAGTGTTGTGTTGCTGCTCTTGTTGTTACGAGTTATAAGTTAAAGGCTAGGAGCGACAAGTGAATTGTGAACGATTGATGACAGACAGCAACCAAACATCGCCTGAAGGGCCACGCAAGCTGCTTTCTCTTTATAATGCCTCGCCATCGAGCGCGGCCAGGAACTCATTGCGGCGGACGCGCTTCACTTCTCGGCGTGTTTGAACAATCTAGCTGCTCCTCTACCAGCATAATCGGATTCTTTCGTGCCGATGAAGAGCATTCCTCAAAGTCAGACAAAGGGGAACAACCTGCCAAGTGCACAATGCGCCATTGAGGTTGGAAAATAACCAAACCGATTTGGGAGAACGATATCTCAAATAGAGAGAACTTGCTCCATAACAAGCAAACAAATATCCAAAAATTCCACTGGTCAACAGAGCAACATTTCACACTCTCGGCAAATATGGCAAACCATTGAAAAGTGACACACAGCAGATGACAAAACAAAGAACACCCCCAAGAAGAATAACAAACACGACAAGCTTCCCGAAACGAATGAACCAAGCGCAGCTGTATGCCAATGGTCCTCCAATCTAGACTTTAGTACAGATACAAACTGTCTGCCCCAATCGTCTGCTAGATCATCAGAGTCCATCATAGCGCAGCCTACCAAGCAGTTCTTGCCTGCATGTAGAGAGACGAGGAGGAAATGCTTGTTTGACACATGTTGAGAATTTATCACTGAGGCAATATGTTCTGACAGCTCTCGGCCGATGTAGTCTTACAGCAGTGGTCATCCTGAGAAGAAAGCTCTAGTGGGTTGTGGGCGAGAAGAGTAATATGGGAAACTTCAGCTTTGTTTGTGCATAATTTGTATGCGACAGCATAGGGGTTAGTTTTTTTGTTCAACTAATTCGCACAATTTAAATGGCTCGCTGCAGTTCGGGTTGCGCGTTCCTGCACCAGGACAAGTGTAACTGTGTAAACAAGAATCCTACGAACAAACAATGACCGCCTGCCAATGTTAACAAAGAGGTGATAGGAATCTAGCAGTCAATCAAGATACTGTCCTCATCCTGATAGAACAAGTCGACGAGATTTCAACAAATTCAGGGGTCCGTCTTTTCCAGGAAATCACCATAGAGTTCCACCATGATCAAGCCCGACATTGCTAGATCCATCAGAGCTGGGTCGCCCGCTATTGTTGGAAAAGGATGCAGGTATCCAGGGCACCCAAGTGTGGGCAAGCAGTGTCATCAACAATTGGTCTCAGGCTGTGCCAGAACTAGTCGCCCACTGGTTGGAAATTTCGAGGAGAACATTCTCAACAATCGTTTGGAGCCAGTGAGAACTGTCGAGGGGTATACAGCAGAGGTTAGAGCTTCATGCAATCACTACCAGCCGAGTCCTCTCAGATCGTGTGTCAAGATGAGCTTCTTCTCCATGGGCGACTCCTTCCCTTACTTGGGCCGAGTCCATCTGGGATCTAGAGGCTACAGAATTCCAAAGAGGGGCACCATACAGGTGACTTTGTTCAACCCACACGGTACTCTTGTCAAGCTCTTCTTGCTACTCTACGATCTCACGGACATGCCTCCTAACTCTCAAACTTTCCTGCGCCAGAAGACATTGATATTAATGAAAAACAATAACACCGATCTGCGCTCATTGAGTGATACAAGAAACCAAAATGATAATAATGATGACCCAAACTCTCGAACGACGAAGTCGTCGCTCCCACTTAGAGATAGGAAGCGTGTCAAATACTTGATCCAGCTCAATATTGTTAGTTCCAAATCTGGTCGGGTCTATCTTAATGGGGATGTACGAATATTCATATCTAAAAGGACCAATCTGGAGACAGCCTCTCAATTAGTCAAGCAGGACTACGAGATCAAAGCATTCGAGGAGATGCCCAATAATCCACGTTACTTCTCCCGATGAGCTTTATTCAACATAGAGCTAATGGTTCGGGTGTTGAACATTGAAATCCTCAATCGTAGATTCCACCCATCAATATCAATGACAATGCACTAATGTGATCGATTAAATGTGATCCACAATCCAAAGTTTCCTATTCATCAGATTCTGAAGAGGAGGAGCTTGGCGGCATATCAAGAACGCGGTCTTGATTTAGGATGTTATCACTTTTGCATTTCTCTAGGTAATCTCTCTGAGCTTCAATTAACTCCGCGCTTGTTTTGCATTTGGAATAGATCTCTATCAACTCTTGATTCAGTTCGAAAAAAGCTTGACCCCACTTGAATTTACTGAGAAGATGCTCTGCCTCTTGTCTATGTCCCAAGATCAACAAGGTTGCGGCCAGAGCCTCAGCGCAGCTCAATTGACAAGGTTTGCCATAATTCACATTGTTGCTTGCCAAAAAGAATGGCAACAGTCGAGGATTATTGCCTCTCATCTTACTGAAGGGAGTCTCGTCAAGCTTCGCCCACGAACAGTCTATAACGGCTAGACCGTGTTGTTCCACTAGTTCTTTATCTTCCGGTGAGACACACTTCGTTCCCATGGGCGACAATATAATCCCGTTAAATCTCGTGCCCAATCTAAGAGTCTCTATCATATTGAATCTTGACAACTTGCGACCAGTACATCTCTTCGGGTCACATTGCCCAACATCCCACATGGCTATTCTGAATGGTATTTTATATTCATCACTTTCTGTTTCTACACTCTCAGCATCATTGCTCTCTGTCTCACTATCTGAGCGAGATTCGTCATCAGATGCTTGATTTTCATTCGATTCATCTTTAGAATTGTGACCTTTTATTCGCATTCTAGTTGAGAGAGATTTAGATAGAGGTAATTCATAGTTGCCTTGTTCACCAAGTGTCATGGCTGTCCGAAGACGCCTCTTACTAGTGTTCTTCACTCTTTGTGGTCGACGGCCAGGCATATCTTATTAATAAATCGATAATATTTCCTGGAGGGATCAGGCAATAATAAAGATGGTGCACCATGCACGCGACTCGCGGAATGAGCAGATACGCCCGTAGACTCTCTCTCTCTCTCTCTATCTTTCGTTGATGATTCGACTCCTCGACAGAATTATTGTATCGGAAACTTTATTCAGACGTTGGTTCTAATATCTTAGACCTAATTTCATACAACACCCGTGCAGCTGTCGAATCTTTGAAATCCTCCGAAAACGCGCCACCGACCTCAGTGTACTGGCACAACTTGGGATCTACTGGAATAGAGCCGAGATATTTGATTTGTGCCATCTCACAAAGCGACTTTCCTCCATCACTTGAGAATATCTTTGTACATTCAGAGCAATGAGGGCAGCTGAATCCAGACATATTCTCAATCAAGCCGAATATCTCCACTCCACTAGTACGACAGAAACTAATTTGTCGACGAACATCGTTGCACGCCACGACCTGAGGTGTTGAAACGAGCAGTACTTTTGAGTCGATATTGTGGGCTCTCAACAATTCTACTAAACTTATGTGTTCGTCTGAAGTTCCAGGAGGTGTATCTACAATGAGACAATCTAACTGGCCCCATGCAACCCCCGTTACGAAGCGCTCAATCATCGAATGCTTTTTCGGTCCCCGCCATATGATGGCGGAATCTTTCTTACTTGTCAGAAAAGCCATGGACATCAAATAAAGCTCGAGGTCTGGCCTAATCTTGACGGGTGTCCAACCATTCTCAGTCTGAATCACTTCGCCTTGTTCCTTATTCAGCATTCTTGCTGTACTTGGACCACAAATATCGACGTCTAACAAACCAATCCGTGCACCTGTGAGTGCCAAAGTTGTGGCCAATTGTGAGGCTACCGTACTTTTGCCTACTCCACCCTTACCTGACATGACTAGCAGAGCCCTCTTGATAGAAGTTGCTGCAGAATCTTCCGACATGATGAGTATCTATCTAGCTGTTCTATAATCACTATCTAGTATTACTCAATATATTCTTTACCTAGCGAAGCACTTGTCACCCCGTAGTATCCTTGTCATCATGTATCGACGACCAGATTTTGTCTTGGTTTTGGCTGTAAATGACTGCCGGCGGTACCTTTTAACCTCAGAGGGACGGTTTAGAGGGTAGATGATCGCTGTTCTGATTTGCAGAGAGTTTATCTGAGTTGAGCCGCTCTGGACAATTTTCGATGATAAATTGGCAGGTCGTATGCTAGGAAAGGCCGAGCTTAGAAGGAATTGGGATATATGTCTTAAACCAATCATGTCTGTGTTATTGGTGCTGCCAATTTAGAACATAGCGATTGTTGTAATAATCGTCGAATACAAACGGTTGAGACAGATTAGATTGAGATAATGCATTGAAAGTGCTCGAGTGTTTAGCGATGCAAAGCGTGCAGCAGGGAAAGAAAAACTGCTGCTGAGTGGCAAAACATTCTATTGCAATGCACTCGCTTGAGCCCTACCCTATGCATAGGGCTGTGTTGCGAACAGAACGGAACAAATGGGGAATCTATTCAATTTTATTGGTGCTTTCCCCATATTGTTCTGTTTCGGTCCCGATCAATCGGATTTTATTCGGATGCGTTCCGAATAGACCCTAACAGCGGGCCCTATTCCATTCTGTTCGGTTGAGTTTTTTGACTCGCGGGGATTGAACATTTCACCAACTCGCCTAAAAATCGGGTTAAAAGCGATGGAGTCGCGCAAACCGAACATTGAATTTTTACAAAATGGCGCCTAATATCTATATTGATACTTGAAATTGAGCCGCGAAGCAGCAATTCTCTTGGTTCTCGCCAACTGATATGGTGGCTGCTTTTGAGATGACCGTTTTTTCTAAATCCATTGCACACCTTGACGCTGCCAGAGTTCTCAGGTGACATCTAGGCTAATCTACATAGACAGACTAAGGCCACGTTTAATCGTTTCTGCCAGACAAATGGCGGCTTTTTCTCCATCTCAGTTCGTGAGTGCAACCTCAAAGTGTGCTGCTCTCTGATGGTTGGCAATTGTAAAAACAAACAAACCGCTCGGCGGAGTTACCTCCAGGATATAGTGTGACTTAATGATCATTGAAGCCTCTGTTTGGAATCAAGTGGTCATGTTGGGCCGGCCGCAAGTTTGCGTGTGCAGTTGTAAGTGTTTGTGCAAATGTAAGTGTGACGTGAAACTTACGTGCAGCCGCCCAGGCTACTCGACCGGGTTTCTGTGCAAATTTGCCCCTCAGTTTGTTTGTGTAACTCTGAATGTCTCTCCATGTCGATCATCACCGTCCGTGAGCATCTCCTCTCTCAAGATCGGCTTCCATTGCGCTGATCCAAAGCCTTGCCCCAGCATATGGGCGAGATTATTTTGCCACCGAGACGATCCATTGATTTTGCCCGCAGCGTTTCCGTTGATGCAACAAGTGTGCCAGAGATGCCCACCTGGCGCCGTGTGCCCTGGACTGCGAAGACTCCTTGGCCATTCTCTGGTTGGGGAATCTCTGTCATTAGTGGTGCTAAGCTGCGGCAATATGGCCACACTGCCTCGGCCATTAGCCAGCCAGGCGACGACAATCCGCGGCAACAAAAGAAGCCCCCCTCCAAGCGAGAGAGTGTGTGAGAGAGAGAGAGAGAGCTGGCCCAATGGCGTGCCGAGTTCCATAATCGCCACTAGTGGTCGCTACTGGCAATGTTGGCCGCGACCGATTTCCACTTGCTCCAAGCGGGCACCAAGTCGCCACTGGCCCTTAGAGTGCAATGTGAGGGGCTCTGCACGACACACGGAGACCACTGGACTGCAGTTGGCCCAACAGTTTGGCCGGCTGAGCACGTTTGGCCGCTCGCATTCTGCTGAAGATGGAGGAAAAATTGTTTGCAAAAGAGTGCTCCTGTGGGGCTGCAGTGTAGCAACAAGTGGCCGCCTGTTTTCTCAAGAGAGAGAGAGAGAGAGAGCTCTTGGTGGAAATCTTGCCTCCGCGGCTACTGTTCAATTTGAGCTCGCCAGCGAGACGAGCGAGACAGAGTGGCAGAGTGGCAGAGTGGCAGAATGGCGTCGAGATGGCCAGTGATTTGAGACGGTCTCTTGTTGAACACGCTTCAAGCGGGGCAGGATTTGCTTTGTTTCCCTGGCGGCGGAGCTCACATTTTAGTGGGGCGCTGGCTCACAGTTGAAGCTAGTCCATCGTACCCGAAGGTCTGGCCGCGGCGGCACACAAGCAGCTCACAAGTCAGACAGTTTTCATCTTTTTTTCCCTCTTGCCCCCACATGCCAGCCAACCAGCATTGCAAAGTGCAGCCTCCAGAGGAACACGCAGCCGCCGCCGCCATGCAAGCGTCACGCAGCAACTGGCCGCTGGTGGCTCGCCACCACCAAGCGGAAGCCTCCCTGGTGGCCCCTGGCCGGCAGGAACGAGTGGACGAGTCAACCTCCGTTCATTAAGCGGGCCGGCATTCATTATGCGGCCTCGGCGGCGTCAACATTGTCCAGTTGTGCTGAACATTGGGACGAGCCGAGAGTGTGGCCCCGGTCAGTCTGTCGAATTTTTCTCCTCACAAACGGAGACACACTAGTCGTTGGGTTGCCCTCGCAGTTTGCTCTCGAACTCAACCCTTGTTTCGTCTCAACCCTCCGGCTCGTTTGCAAGAAGAAGCACCAATTAGCTCTCGAGAGGGGCGATCTGTGCTCGCTCCAGCTACATGCTCCGACGGACGCAAACGAAACGAAAGAGTCCACTCATTGGACGGACAATTTGTTGCCTCCGGAACCAATTTGGCCCCGCTTCTTAGCCCATCTCCTAGTTACGAGTTCCAGCGAGCCCCACGGAGCAAGGGAAGCAAGTGAAAGGTGTTGTTGGGAAGTGGTAAGGGCGGAAAAATTAGCCTAACGAGCCTGGCTGGATGGTCTAGTCTGCGCCACTGGTCTCGTTGGCTGGTGGGCGCGCGCTTCAGTCAGGCGGCCACTCCGCTGCTTTGGGCGGCTCCACGGACACCGCAGGCGCCCTAAGTACTGGCCGCTGGCGGCGGCAGATGTGGCGCTTGGAAGCGGCCCAGCCGGCAGGATTATCACCACCGCCAGCTTGCGGCCAGGCCAGCCAACCGTTTGACTGGCCTGTCCACCTCCGAGAGCTGGTCCCATTGCGCAGCCGTGAGCTGCAACTCCGCCCGGCAATCCGCTTCCACTTACCGACCCGCTGACTCACACTGGCCAATTGCGCCACTGCTGCCCGTCCGTCGCGCCCTTGCCTTTGCCAGCCGCTCACACTGGCCGACTGGGAGCCAACTCGTAGCCACTGCTACCTTTATCTGCTCCTCCTCCCTTCTCTCTTATTCTCCTTCGCCTCCATCGCAAACTCAAAGACACACCGTTTCGTATCCGCTGCCGCCAGAGCTCAGCGAACGGAGCACCCGAGTTTGATCAAGTTTTGCATTGTGTGTTCCATTGCTGCCGCCGAGCCGCCTCTCCGCCAGTAGTCTGACACTGCTGGTGTTTGTTGTTTGTTGTCATCGGCGAGCAGAGAGAGAGACAAGCGGCGAGGAGAGAACGAGACGTGAGAACACAAGACAACAACGACACTGACGGACAGCCCCACGAGAGGGCCGACGGCGCCGGACGACGAGCGCCACACAAACACCAAGAGACAAGAGCACGGCCACGCCAGATCGCCAGCGGAACCCATTTCCTTTCATTGTCATGCCTCCACTGGCCACCAGCTGGTCCAGGTTAGCGTGCCACTGTGTTGTTGTTATTGTCCCTCGTCCATGCGGGTTGCATGCAAATGGAGGGCCGATAACAGTGAACGTTCATCGGTGTTGAATGGGCAATTAATTGAGCCAATATGCGCCAGCGAGTGACAATTCCAAACTTGTTTACGGGCGAGATAGTTGGATTTTAAATTTGAGAAGATAACTCATTCGAGGGTGAAAGAATATATCCAAGCGGCAATCTTGAAGAATTTTATAATCAAGAAGAAGAAAGAGGAAAAATATATTCCAAACATTAGGTTGGAACGAGAAGCAAGTTGGCCTGCGGGAAGATGTACTCGCCGCAGTCGCAGTCAGCGTTCTCGTCGGGCGGGCCCGATTCGGGAGTGGGGCCGCGTGCACACTTCGGGTCGAGATCGCCGCCCGCCCCCTTGCTCAACTCGCCCGGCCACTCGCCGCGCACCTTCTCCTCAAACTACTCCACCACAAGTGCCAGCCAAAGGGCCGGCGCCTCGTCGGCAGCCTATCAGCAGTCAACCCAGTGCCTAAGATTTAAATATTTTACAACATTCTTCGTCTGTACCACCTGTCTGGCGCTCTTGTGCGCCTCTCTGGCCACACACAAATGGATTGTCTCGCGTCCAATTAGAGTGTTGCGTCTGGGGGGCCAGCAGCAGGCCAACTTTACGGCACTCATGCTCTCGGCCGCTCTCTTCGACGACACGAACGCCAGCAATCAAGTCCATCCAATCCATCAAACTGCAACAAGTACCAAGAGCAAGCAACAAGAACTCCGTCCACTAATGCAACGCCAGAGGCACGAACCGGCTGGCCTTCAACAGGTGGCCAATTTGTTGTCCACCGACCAAGCTCAGCTGCAATCAGTCGCCGGTTTTAGTGAGATCCTATCGGGCGTAGGTAGTTCGACATCCCATTCGGCGGGCACCAAATTTCAGGGTGAAATATATTTCGGCCTATTCAATGGGGTGAAAGTGCTCAATTACGGTTTTGGCGATCGAGTGAGCCAATTATCAGGTATGTTCAGCAACAATATCCAATTGCTCTTTCGTTTGAGTATCTCCATCAATTATTACCTGTTTTTCCAATTTAACTTCCACCGAAACCGCTGGAATTGGTAGTCTCACAAATGAGGCGGTCAAAGTGTGCGCCAAACAGGCGACCACTAGGATGACCACAATCACAGTTACCGATAGAGCCACTTTGGCCACCCGCACGAATCCTTTCTTGTGCTTCCTGACCCATTCTTTAACCATTAGTGCACTCGGTGTGTGGTCGCCTAGCCATTTTCTAATCGATCGAAGAGCCCTCCTGCACCTTCCTACCCGCACGATGTCCTCGCAAAATTTGTGCCGAAACAGGTTGGTCTTGAAGGAGTTGGACCACTTGTGTAGATTGGCCGATTGCCTGGCCCCTGTCATAGACGTGAGCAGCCGGATATCGCTGACAGTCTCCTGTGAGCGCTCGTGGTAAGCTGGACATGATTTAGACAGAAGCTGGGCCAGCACGCGAGCTACCCTAAGGACTTTCATCAGCGCCTTGCCGAGCAATTCCTTCCCCTTTCGCGGCAGTTTCAACCCAATTGATCCGAGAATGTGGGGCAGAGTCTGATTGAACACCTGGCCAGGCTCCTTGGCCGGTATCAAGTCGGGATTCATTTTCGACTTGTTATTATCATTTGACGAGTCGCGCCTGGAACTTTCGATGGATTTTTCATTCAGAACTGTCATCAAATTGTTGCGCTGCGTCTCGCCAATATCCCACAGGGCTTTTGACAGTTTCAGCTCATAAGCTGGCCCACATCGTGTCAAAAAGACGCCCGCAATATGGCCCCATAACTCACGAAGCGTTTTGTCTGCCTGCGCCATGAGCACCAAATCTTTCAATTCAATCCTATTGTTTTCCAGCTCATTGCAGCCGGAATTGAAGGTTAATCTGAGCATTAATGGCACCACAGTGCCATTGAATTGGTTTCCCTGTGATCTAATCAACTCGATGTGTATTTCCGGCCCATCTGAAGGCCCGAATCTCATGAGAAAGTTCTTAATCTTCTTCAGCTCTACTCTATGTTGGTCTCTCTTACTTTCCGTTAGCGCGAGGCCAACTAGGAGACCTAAGCTCATGAATACGACCAATAGGGCCAACCTTGCAGCCGATTTGAGGCCTGCCATTGTTACTCTTCGTTTTTCCACCTATGCCCCCTCGAGGAGAGCGCTTAAATAGTCGGCAAAACATCCAGCGAGCAGATTCGAAGAAGAATTCATTTTCTTGGCCCAAAAATCGATCACCAGCAACCACGTGGTGGTTAGCTGCTCGAATTGTATCTCGGGGAGATGGAGCTTCTAATTTTAGCCTCCCAAACCCTCGTGATAGTGGCCCAATGGTTCTGGTGCGATGCTGGTTTGAGGACTCTGCGTGACAGTACAATTTAAACTTACGAGAGCCTGTTCTTCGTTCCATGAAACTATGCCTGCTCATACATAGCAACATTGTATGGTGAACCGATTGAACACGGTTGAACCGCGTGGCCACTAGACAGCCTGAACAGTGGATCCTTCTAAACTACTGGCATCGTGGATTGAGCTAAGGCTCTTCATCATCAAGCAGACAATCAGTCTGCAACATTGCTGCCCTATAGTCTTGATGGAAACTTGCATTCCTATCCATCATTTTCACCATGAACCGAACCGAAAGGGTAGACACTCCGATCCGATAACTGGCAGCTGTCAACGGACACTCTCCGACTCTAACCAGTGGTCATCCCGCATTCGGGTCCGATTTGGCGGCCAACAAATGGCCGCCATTTCAGGGGTTCATTATCTCTTCAGTTTGCAATTCGTTTTCCTTCATTTCTAGCCCATTGCTACGGGTTTGAGGAAGATTTGCTTTTGTTTAGGGAGAAAACAGTGTTCGAAGTGAGACCGAGCTATGCTGGTGCAAAAGTAAAGAATTCTTTTGTGTCAAATGAAAGAAGTAAACGAATGGGAACCGTTTGCTTGTTCAGCTCGCTTCCAACACGCAATTGCCATTTGGAGCCGCTGGCCAAAAATAAAGACAGGCCATCTTTATGGAAATCGTTTCCGAAATTTGCATTTGCTTCCGAGAGCGCCCGAGGTAAAAACACCACAGAGGGGGAGGAGGAACTAACTTTTTCCACCACAGAGGCAAAGCTCTATTCGAGTTGGCCCACTTTTTGCCAACAATGCGAAGGGACTTAAGCAGCCCACTTGTGCCAGATTGCCTCTTGATTTTGGGCTCATGCTAAATGGTTGGCCGCCACTTGCGAGCAGGTTTACATTGAATTTGCTCATCCCAAACGGGTGATAGATGATGGGGATGGAAAATGCATAATTGAAGAAAACAAATGAGCCCACCAGAGAAAGATTACCACCACCACCAGGCGCATTCAGAGAGACTCTTCGGAGTGCAAACAAGTGTGTGTCTGTGTTGCGATGCTACTATGGGCTGGTCTCACTGCTGAGTGGGCGCTCCTCGTGACTTGTTGCTTCTCTTGCTGTGGTCGGCTCACCTCAGAGTCGTGTAAGCAATCCAGGAGAACAATTGAAACAATATGGAACCTGTTGACTTGCTTGCCCGCTCCATAGCTAGATCTTAGGTGAAAGCTTTCTGCAGCTGCTCAGCGAGCTCGTTCGAGTCTGGCTAGCCGAGATGCACACAATTGAGAGTGGGTATGTGTTCCATCTAAGAGACCGATGCCATATGCTGCCAAGCTAACCGCTAATCGGCCACTCACTCTCCTCTAGCTCATTGTCTTGTCAGCCTGGCGAGCCAGCTAGGGAATCAATAAGACCGGATTATTCGCGCACTAGGAACAGATTTAATTGCGATTCTTAGAGTCCAATTATTCCTCTCCAGGCTCATTGTTCTGTTTCCTCCCTTGGGTTGGTTTCAATTCTGAACCGTTGAAGTGTGTCAATTTGATGAGTCCAGTTAAATGGCTCGAGATACGACGGAACAAAGGGAAGTGGATCTTCTCCGCTCATGACTACTGCTATCATTACTATTATCATTCAAACATCGGCAGAGACAGGCAGAGAGAGAAGGGAACTGCTGGGGAAGGTGCAGTTTCTTCTGCATCCTCGTTGCTTTTGCGACGGAAAAAGCTGCACCAGCTTATCGAGAGGCGAGGATCTTCTCTTCGTTCATCATCAATCACGCAATTTCCAACACCAAAAACTGGGATTTTGGACAAGAAGTTACGTTGGAGCTTTTCCGGCCGAATGGGAGCATAAGAAACTGCTGTGGAGGCAAGTGGAAAAGGTTGAGAGAAAATTGGCGAACATGCGAGCAAGCGGGAGGCAGAGAGAGATAGAGAGAGACAGAGACAGAGAGGTAGAGAAGGAGAGGAGACAAGGAGCTTCATGGAGTGAAAAAAGACATTCGGACTTGCCAACTTGGATAGAAGACAGCGAGCAGGTTGATGATGATGATGATGATCAGAACTTTTTTTTCGCAAAAACCTGATTATTATCGTCCGAAAGTGAATTCTGCTTCGCCTTCAGCCTGTCCACTTTTTTCACTCAGCCATAATAACTTCTGTCTTTTAACTCCCTCTCCTCTTTGACGCTCGTCCGCTAGTCATTTATCATCTCGGACTTACTTTTTCATCTTGGAACGAGGCAACAAGCTGGCTGACAGGTCTTTTGCGTCAGAAACAGGCCGCCGAATGTTGCGTGCAGTTGAGGCTGCCAGATACAGTTAGAGTGAGGTGGACAGATAGATTGATTCCCGGTTTGCGTTATTGTTGTTGTAGGTCTTGCTGTTGTTGCCGTTGCTCGAGGGGGAATACAATTGAGATCAATATTACACCACTGTATTGGACCAGAAGAGTGGGAGAAAGAGATTGGATGGAGGAAAAAATGGACTTGTTTTGTTCGGTTCCGATGGTAACGTATTGGATCTTGTTAGAAGAGCTGTGTACTAGATCGGCCACTAAGACGCGAGAAATCAGCTTTCCTAGGGGCGACTAGGACCAAAGCGAGACCGAGTAAGCTCGCTGCTCCACGATTTGAGGGAATTATGGTCAGCAACCGTTGTTTCCATGCAACATGCGACGGTGAGCAAATGGAAACTCTTACCACCTGAAATCGATCGATTTTTGCGGCTGAAATGGAACCCGTTCGAAGTTACTGCCTCCAGATGGCCGATTTCTTTATCCTTAGGACATTCGTCTCGGCGTGCAGCTCTTTCTCTGCCACAATAACAGGCTCACATTTTAGTGCCGCCTAAGCTTCGCCCATTTGACGTAGGATCCTGGAATGGACTCAACTCTGAGCCGCGGTCCTTTGCAACCCTTGTGTGTCTATAATCTAATGGAACAGCCTCGGCGCTCTTTGATTGATTCTTCGTGGTTCTCGGGGTTCTCTTGCATCGGAATCGATTCGGCGGCAATCATTGCTAATGCACTCCAGAGAGGCTTAGATTGTTCTGCTGTCTCGACAAGAGACAAGAGAAACCGCAAAGATTGCGTGAGCAACCAATTTGCTTGACTTCAGGAACAGCAACTACCACTACAGCCACAACTCCCACCGCTACTGTCCTAAGTTTGGCTCTCTTACAAGTCTACCACTAGTGAACTCCTTGTTGTTAAAGAAAGTGTTCGGGGTGCTGAGTAGCTTTCCTCTACTCATTTTGGCTCCCTGTTCGCATGTCTCTTGGTTGACTGGCAAGCTAGACGCTTGTCTAGATTGCGTGATGAACTGCTGCACGGCTACCGAGCTCAGAACCACATGAACCAAGACCATTATGCGAGCATCGAGAGTCCAAGTGAAATTGCCTGTCTTTGTCTATGGCTCTCTTTCCTTACCTTACACCAAATTCACTTGCCGCTAACTTGATCAAATGAATTCAATTAAGAAACCCCAAATTAACCTCACGATGCAACAGTCATACAACCCTTTTTCAATCATTCTAGGGAGAACTTACAACAAGCCACAAGTGGTTCACATGAGTTGGTCAATTTCAGATTCTGGACGATCACATTGATAGGCGTCCTTCTAGCCATTTTATTCGCGTTAATCGGCTCTATCTTTGCCATAATCAATTTTGTGATGACACCGCGCAGCACCCTATCTGGTCCAGTTGGCTTGGTCATTTGGAATGCATCTGCATGTAGGTAGCCAAGAGCAAATTGCTGCTCATTTCATCGTGACCATCTACCGTTTGATTTTGGTGATGCTGACACCATCACCACCAGGGGTCTATGACCACGACTATGTATCAGATTGGTGAAGCTAACAAACGGAATCAAACACTGAGCTTACTCGTGATCCTCCCCGAGGGCCACTCTTTCCTCTCAGATCTGAATTAAAACTAACACGCAATTCTCCAACGAAATCTTGGAATACTCTAGGTTTTGCCTGCCTCTTGGCAGTATTCACATGGCTTATTGAGTATCACCTAAGGCTCAAATCAAATGTTCTGACTCCCGAAGAGGTTTCGAATGGTTGGACCTCGGAAAATAGATCACAATTCGGTTATAGTTATTATTTTGTGGTTCTGGCGTTTGTTCTACATCTAGTCAACATATTCATAGTTTCTCTAGTACAATTTGAAACTTGGAATAGCCAAAAAGGGGCCAAAAGACACCTAGAATCTTCGCTTCATTCTTCAGTTTGCGAGGGTGTGATAATGTTATATTAGTTTGTGCATTAGAAATCTAATTATAACAAATGGCTAGTAATTGGTTCTCGAAATTGTTATCCACTGGATCGCCCTGAGAGAGATTATCAGGAATAGGACATGTACCATGAGATTGGAAAGAGAGGCCGAGCATCTCTTAGGCGATTCATTCCCCATGAAAGCCCCGCATATGATGTATCAACTCCTCTAGCTATTTGCAATGATCTCAAATATATGATTTTCAAGGACTCAGGCTCTTGATAGGACAAATTGTCCTTATCTCAAGGTTACTTCTATAAATGAGTCTGGCCAGTAATAAATTTCTCTGAGAATTACTCTAATCAACCTGCGTTCATTTCTAATAAAGATTACCTATAGTTTCTAGTGCTTCATTGTCATGAGCCAACTCAATCCTTCGTAAATACCATCTCCATTTATAGCGGTCGATGGTTGGACAATCCAATTTCTTTGTCTCAGTGGACCCTGAGAAAGTTCTAATCTTTGCTGAATCTCTTGAGGTTTCATGGCATTTGGCATATCTTGTTTGTTGGCAAATATTAATATAGGTATCTCACTCATTCCACGATCCATAGCGATCCTATAAAGTTCTTGCCTAGCTTCATCGACCCTGTCGCGATCAGATGAGTCAATGACGAATATGAGACCTTGTGTTCCGGTGTAATAGTGGCGCCATAATGGACGTATCTTATCTTGACCGCCAACATCCCAGATGCTAAATTTGACGTTCTTAAATGTCACTGTCTCAACGTTGAAGCCTACAGTCGGGATAGCACTAACTGGCTGATCAAGTTTCAATTTGTATAAGACAGTGGTCTTACCCGCATTATCCAGACCAAGCATCAATACTCTCATCTCTCTACTATTGAACATTTTGAATTTAGAAAAAAATTTACCCATGATTGCTTATTTGGTGATGAACTTACATGAGAATATCTAGATCTAATGGAGGTTTATGATTGGGTGTATATGAAATCGTTTCTCTGTCTATGATTGGTTTATACGAAATATTTGCAATCTGGCACGATTGCCCATGAGATTTTGAATATTAATCGTGGACTTCAAAATCGTAGATAGAATGTAAGAAATATGTTTCAGATTGAGCTGATACAGCCGAAGCTAGAAATATGTAAGCCATCAGCTGTATATGACATCACTTTAAGATAGCTGTTATCAAACTACGACTACCCCATTAAAGGAGTCGGTTGTGTTGTTGTTATTGTTGCTGCTCGGGGATAAGAATGAATTTTCCTTGCCAGATTCAAGGATGCGCGGGCGCGCTCCAGTCTGCTGCAGAAGGCATCAACTAACTTCGTGTGGGCGTGCGGGCACTTCTGCATAGTTTTCTGCCATCAATGCGAGAACTGAGGCTACCGACACCATGCGATCAGGGGTCATCTTGCTCGCCATTGCGCATATCTTCAGAAATGAGCATCCGGAAATCGATTCAATGAAGTGGTGCAGGATAAACCGAAGCGATTGACATGGCTCCTCTCCTGTACAAGGTGTAATCAGAGATGAATCCTCGAGTAAAAAGAAAACCTGGCTCGTTGATTGTATCGGTGTGATGATTGATTCTAGGAACTATCGTATCCCAACGCCCAGATCTATGACATGTATCCGACTAAGGATCTTCACTTTTCGACAATTCGAAGTCTCGAATCCCAGGCTGCTCAGGAGAATGTGTCTCACCTTATCTTCGATGCTTTACTCTCAGAGATTTGAATTTTTTGTCTCGCAGGTGACATTCTCAGATCTTTCGAGGTATGTCGAGATATGATCGCCGGGATCTTCGAAGAGACAAGATGACAAGTCAAGAAAGTGTTTGCGAGACGAAAACAAAGAAAGGATCTATTGCTATCTAAGGAACGCAAAACCCGTGTTCAGAACATATTTGAATGTGAGTTTAGTCCTTTTGAATCGGACTTGCAAGAGGTCACTGCCTCAGGTTCGTTGAAACAATCGTTAATTTACATCAACTGCTTCGTCTTGCTTCTGTCAATGACGGTCACGGCGTCTCTGTCACGATAGACATTAGATAATGTCATAGAGTATAAGTAACCTTTGCCCAAGTAGACGTTTAGTTGATAAAGTTCCCTTGACAAAGGATCCTTTCGTGCATTCCTCAGAATGTTACCTTTACACCAAGCTCCTTCTCCTGGAAATTCCTCTGCTTGTTCTCGATTGGCAATCGAAACAATAATGCTGGGTCTTGCGTGAGTTTATGATAAGATCCCGTGAGCAATCAGAATGCGACACAGTCTAACCAAATTCCGGTCCTCTCGATTTTTCTCAAGGCTTCATCACGGTAGACCCTAACTTGCAACACTTTTGATGGCGCCGTGAAGCGCCATCAAAATATCCAGAGCCGATACTTTGTCGGCGGTAGATTGATGGATTGCTTGGGAAACCGGTGACAGAGAGCCACTCCAATGATAGGCAATCCGATTCATTCGAGGTTCTGGCATTGAAACTGACTGCCTTTCTGAGTTAAGTGACATAACGAAAAATCGGATCTAGAAATTCTCGTCAGCTTAGCGGCACTCTCGAGTAGACGATCAATCAGCTGGGGGCTTGCGACCGTTTTTCACAAAAATGAGATCTCCACACTCTCGATGATTGGGTGGCTTCTTTCGATGCCGAAAGAGAATTAGCGCGTAGAACATAGCTTACTGTTTGCTCTCGCGTATAATATCGAAATTTGAAAAGCACCTAAATTTGACCAACTTTCAGGCGGCGATCTTCACGAAGGTGATTTGGACTGTTTTACTCGGAATGGTCATGCTCATTTTCGAATTGTCTCCTCCAGCTCCACAATGGTGGACTATCTCGTTACCGAGAGCAGCAAATGCTATTTCCCTGAGACTATTCTTGGTAGATGAGATCGAGGTTGGCCTGCAATAGTCACCAGAGTCGAATAATTTACAGTTTAGTGCATGAAACGCGTCAAAAAAGCTAGATAGGTAAGTCGAATACATACACTGTATGCCTTGCCCGTGAACAGCACAGCGTAAAGCAGCAAATATCAAGGTCCTGTCTGCGGTTCTTGTGGAGAGACTTGCCAAAGTTCAACGCTTCTATCGCTGGGCGCGAGCAGTCATCCCTCTGGAGCATTTCCAGGCCCTATGGGAAGCCTGAAAGTTAGAATCATCCACTGATAGTCAACTATGTCTCTATAAGCCCAGCGACCAGCCTATACTAATTCCACTGACTATGACGCGGATACTCTCGATATTTGTATGATTCCGCTCAAATTTGAAAAGAGAGGCTTGTCTGGAACGAGTGTATGTCTTTAAAATAAGGTTTAGAAACCTAGCGCTTAAACTAGCCACCCAATTGAATGAAAGGATCTCGATATGGCTCTCTAGAATCTAGAGCGCCGACTTAATTGTTTGTGGCGCTCCAATAATGTATCAACTCTAAAGGGATCTAATCAAGAGAAATCCATCTCGGTCCTGGCGCGGTTCGACCTTGAAATTGTCCCTGTTATGGCCTCAACAGGAATCTTATGGGCATCATTCATCCATTGATCATGCAGCGGAGAAAGCCTATCGAAGATTTTCGGTGGCACCTCTGGGCAAGAGATTATTGTCGCATGCAATGCGAAAATAATTTCTCCGACTTTGAAATTACATCGTGACTAGCGAACAGGCTGAAAGAACTTCATCAGCTAGCCCCCAAATGTTTGAAAAAGCACTCTCAAGCGAAGTGAAATGTCTCCCAACATAGGTCCTCATGATGTGTTGATTCAAGGGACCACTTCCTCGTCAAGGAACTTTGTCTCAGGGTTGCCTTTGTCACATAGGTGCTCAATGGGCAAACAACAGCATAAGATCTAAGCATATTTGTCGTTGGCGACGCTCAATCGTCAATCTAATTCATACCCGTGCATTTATTTGCGTGTCAAGGCGCATTATGATTGCACGAAACCTGTCTCGACGAATCAAGCCTGGTTGATTTGTCACAAGTCTTAGGCTACTGTATCTGTTCCTTGAGCGAACCAGACTTATAATTGCTCATTACACTCCTCATTGAAGGAGAGTCTTCAAATCAATGGCAAGGGATTGAAAATTGAACACTCAAGTTTTCCCTTCTGCGAATCTTAGTAACGAATTGATTTGTTGGGTTGCCAGCCATGCTGTCGAAGTACGTTAATCAGAGGCTTTCTCATGGTTCGAAGGAAAAAGCAGATACGAGAAGGAATCCTAAGTGCCCCATGATCCGATCGAGCTTGATATACCAATACAATATAGTGTTGGTGAAGATCTTCTCGATTATTCTGTCAACCGAATCAACTGATTACGCCAATAATAGACGCTTACGAGATCAGAGATTGATACGATCTCTGTTCAAACCTAGAGGGTTCTTTGGTCAAGCCAACAAAGGATGGAAATGGAGTTACATATACAGAATGATATTAGGATTAATTGACATATTAACGACGGTAATCTTTCCTTGGATTATTCTTCTTGCCTATGTGGGGTGCGTTTTTCATATAATCATATATCTGCATTACCAATACACTTATGACTATCATTTGAATCGATTGCGACAGTTTAGAAAATTTGATTCTAAAGAGGATCTGAGGAAATTTGTGCATCAAGTGCCGACAGATTATGCTGAAAAGTCTTTAAACAGTCTCGACTTTCACGGACTTGATTATTCGTTACGAAAGACCGAATTTGAAATTGCCAACACAATCAGACTGGTAGATGATCTTCTAACTGAGTTTGGTGGTCCGCAAATCCATCTTACTTTTATAGTTGAACAATTCTACCTGGTCCTACTATTGATCTCGTCGGGTGTTTATCTATTCGCCATGTTATATACTCGCGTAAATGGCCATCATTGCTACGTTGTGCGTTATTACATCGGACTAGAGGAAGATGAGGCTAATCTGGAACGACTAGTGAAGAAATTGATTAAAGAGTTCCAAGATTCATGGATCATCTTCCATAAGTTGAAACATTTCCATTCTTATTTTGAGCAAGATCTAGAACTGCTAGAAGCATATGTCGGACTAGAAACCAGAGTGATTCGTCATCGAGAGAAACTGAGTGCCATCGAGAAGGGATCGCTTGTCCATAGGAGGGCTCTATCTGAAAAGGTTCCATCATCTACAAAAAGATCGGATCAGTGGCTAGACAGAATGGTAGAAAGAGGGACCGTTGAATCGAGTACATATTCACAAATTGAAGAGCTATACAATGAACAAGTCCTCAGACCTTTGAATCAATCACCATCATGGATAAATAAGAGGACACTATTGCATTGTTTCTACTACAACTGGGGAATCTTTTATGGGACTGTGCTTTTCGTTGGAATGATTCGATTACTCAACCATGATGATGCGAAAACTTTCATCAAGGCACACAATGCATTTATTGTGTTCTTATATAAGGTTGAATTCCTCTTCATGTGCTTTCTTTCCGTCTTTTCGGCCACATTCTATTCCGCTAACTTTCTTGTAAGATCCGTTGATCAGGTGGTCCTAGTGACAAGGACAACTCGTTTGATGAAGTTATGCATCCAAATGAATACGACTTTATTCAATGAAGCGTACAGTAACCGCTCACTTGGCACTGGACCGAACAGACTTCATGAAAATCTCCGCAAACAAATGAACAAGAATCTCCTATTAGCTCTAATGCACTTCAAGATGTATCTAATCGAATTGAACGGAAGCGTAAGGAAGTCATTCAACATATTTATAGTTGCAATTATGTTACTCTTAGGAATGCCACTCATAATGCTCCTTCATGTACCTTATGTCGAAAATGTTGACTCTTTCAGGATATCCGCAGCTATTTCTAGCTGTTTTATGCTACCGCCAGCTAATCTCAATCTCATACCTTTGTGCCACCTGCATAATCGTAGTTTACAACTGTACACATCAATGTCCAACCTGTTAGCTCACGCCGTAGAAGTCAATGATTTCATGAGACAATCCCAGTTAGGTAGCAAAGCAGGTGCCAATACGATCTACGATGAGCATACGATAACCTTAATCAGAAAAGAATTGAGCCACCCTCATGGTGTAGAGAAGAGATTTGCAACCAACTTCATGGGCATGCACTGTACCTACCTATTGATCTGCAAGGTCCATTTCTGGTTTGGCTTCCTTTTACTTTACATAGTCGCAGGGAAACAAGGAAATACTAAAGAGGCCTTTCTAACTGGCTTCCTTTGAACTGATCAAATACATGAAATCAAATGCATGGGCGATATCCCACTCGGAGCTGCATCCGTAATGGGCGAGTTGCAGCCAAGGGAACACCGCAGAGCGACAATTTGTCCCGATTGTTTAGTGCAGTTGATTGAGCGGTTCCCGCACGGCATGCATTGGGTAAAACAATTTTAGTCTAGCATCGTTAGGATTGCCTTTCTAGCGTTCGAGTTTATTATTTAGTACCCAAGCTAATGTAGAATCTACCAATCAAACGAGCCAAGCTTGTTGCACCCTGACATATCAGTCTAAGTACACATTATAATATCAAACGGCAGTAACGCTGCTGTAAAATATTTTCGAATTAATACCAATATCATTGAGGCAGTAAAACATGAGTTCCTCAGACTGGTGCCTCATAGAGAGCGATCCCGGATGCTTCACCGAACTTATAAAAGGTTTCGGTGTTACAAATGTAACAGTCGAGGAACTTTATGGTTTGTCTGAACAAAATTTCCAGAACCTGCACCCTATATATGGATTGATATTTCTATTCAAGTGGCAAAAGGCAGACGATGCAAACGCCGATATAGTTCGCGATTCCCGTCTTGAGAGGTTGTTTTTCGCTAAACAAGTGATAAATAATGCTTGCGCCACACAGGCAATACTATCCATACTGCTAAATGCTCCCGCAAAGCGTGCCGATAAGGATGATGTTGGTATTGAGCTAGGTGAAACTCTGTCGAACTTCAAAGATTTCAGCAAAGATTTTGATCCAACCATGAAAGGATTAGCGCTGAGTAATAGTGATGTTATTCGTTGTGTGCATAACACATTTGCAAGACAGCAAATGTTTGAATTTGATGCTAAGCAGGCTGACAAAGATGATGATGTTTTCCATTTTATCAGTTATGTACCCTTTGAGGGGCGGCTCTACGAACTGGATGGACTTAGAGAGGGCCCAGTCGATTTGGGCGTGATTCCCGACGGAACTGATTGGATTCAGACTGCCCGACCAGTCATCGAGAAGAGGATGCAACATTACAGCAATGATGAAATTCAGTTCAATCTCATGGCTGTAGTCCAGGACAAGATGCCAATATTCAAGAAGAAACTTGCGGAACTTGAGCAACAGCTGGACACTGGCATGGTCACTGACACTCTTGAGCTCCAGATGAACGAATTAAGACATCAGATCGACGAGCAGGAGAATAAAATGCGCGCCTATAAAATCGAAAACATCAGAAGGAGACACAACCATCTACCTCTCATCATCGAGATATTAAAAGTATTAGCCTCTGAATCAAAGCTAATGCCTTTGGTTGCACAAGCTAAGAAGAAAGCGATCGAACAGCAGGACCTCAGACTTAAGAAGAAGGCCTCAAAAGCATCAAGCTGATCGTCATCTATAAGTAAAAGTGAAAACAATCCTCCATACACATGATTCTACGACATCTACATTGTATTGCCTGCGATCAAATATCCTCGCATTTTTTCCAGTACTCCTCTTAGCGCGGGCTTTGTTCTCCCGTCGGGAAGTCTTTGCAAAATTTCAATAGACTTGTCTAAATAACGTGTGATAGATTGTTCTAGATTGCTATTTGATAGAAAGCTCAATACAACTTTATCGTCTTCATTCGGATAGTTGACTATTTCGATAAGTCGCTGAGCTGAACCCGTATTGTGACCGAATGAGTAGACAAGATCACCTAGGCCATTGCATCTCTCCGTATTCCCAGCCAGATAGAAGGCAGATAGGCACGCGTTGGATAATAATGATCCACATGTTAGCTCAGCATACTGATTTATGCCCTTGTGACAATCATTCACTCCCTCAACTCTAGAGCCTCCTGTGTGGTCGTTTAGATTTTGTCTACATCTTTCGATGAGATGTATCTTTAGGAATTCTCCCTTTGTGTAGTCTTCCAGGCCTTTGGCTACTAACCCAACAGTTTTTGGATATCTGAGAGAGGCCATATCGACGCTTGACTGGGCTAGAAGATAGTCGCCAACCAACAGTGATAAGACACTATCTTGGTCTTGGAGCTCCTTCTGAGGTGTGAGGTTGCGAACTGTTCTGTGAAATACATGGGCAGCATATATCATATCAGTCACTTCAGAGAGCTTTCTCTGTTTGTTCCTGATTTCATCGAATCTACTAGTGTCTTCAATCTTGATTAGCTCACACAGATTCATGACGATGGGGCCAAGGGTTTGCCTCTTCATCAACTTTGTCAAAAAGTGTTGCATCTTCAGACTGCCCCCCGTTGCAATCATTGGCGAATCCTTCGGTTTCTATTGCTCTTCTCGAGCTCCCATAATATAACTATTCGTCAACTCATAGACGACGAGTCTTTTGGGCCAGATGTGAAAGACCAAGCGATAGTGAGCCGAAAGATGGAGGCTAACGGCGCACAGCAATGTGAGCGGCCAGCAAAGCAGCGTACCAAAACAAACTAAGCTACCACGTGAACACGTGCGCTCGCGTACGCCAATGATTTACGCTGCGACCGCCTGTAGGTGTATTGCCTCGTCTTGTCTGACTTGAAGGCAATCTCCACCGAGATCCGTCACAATTTCAATTGACAGGTAAGAATTCGTAGTTAGAGGCCTAACCTGTGCTGACTCTGGTGAGAGAGGCAATATAATTTCTTGGAACCAGATCCCACCTGATCCTCCTGGATAGAGTCAGGGCATCTGAAAGGAACGCAGGCGGTCTCAGGTATTCTCATAACCCCGGGAATGTTGCCTCTGAACTGACGCACTAATGGATGGCTTTTCCTGCGAACTAACGACCAGGGGATCCCTAACAGTCAGCAGCGGGCGAACCAGCAGCAGCAACAACTCGATTGGTGCAAGGAAAGTCGCGCAGCTGGTGCACGGGCTCTGGAGTGGTCCCAGCGCGGGAACTATGAAAGCAAGCGGAAAGTGAGGAGAAAGCATAGAACGACATGATGGAAGAGACTGCGCGCCATAAAATCCAACACAAAGGATGTGGGTATTGACATGGGAAAAACAGTATCAGGCTAACTCATCTCTTAGGGTATTTAAATTTCTGGTCATTTAAAACCTATCCGAGTATCCACCTCCTCGAATATGAAGTCTTCACGATCAAAGCAAGACTCGTCCAAGCCCAATAAGGGACTCAAACACTTCTCAACCAAAGTTTGTGAGAAAGTTAAATCAAAGGGAACAACAACCTATAACGAGGTAGCCGACGAACTAGTGGCCGAGTTTAGTAACGATCCAGTGCTTGCTCGGCAATCATTTGATGGGTCCTTATCCATTGGAGGCGATGGATCTGAGCCATTTGATCAGAAGAATATCAGACGCCGAGTGTATGATGCACTAAACGTTCTTATGGCCATTGATGTAATATCAAAAGAGAAGAAAGAAATCAAATGGATTGGACTGCCAACAAATGCTGCTCAAGAACATCTGGATCTAGAAGAGGACAAGAAGAAACTGATTGAATTGATAAATGAAAAGCGTAAACAAGTAAAAGCTTTATTGATCCAACAGTTGGCCTACAAGAAGCTTGTCGAGAGGAACAAGGCACCACAGACTTGTAAATTAACCCAGAATCAAGTCATCAAGTTGCCGTTTATAATTATCACAACAGAGACAAAAACAACCATCGACTGTGCTATTTCGGATGATCGTTCGGAGTATTTTTTTACATTGAATAACGCCTTCGGGCTCCATGACGATGTGGAAGTTCTAAAAAGGATCAATTTATTCAACGAAGAGAACATATCCGAAGTTAAGGATATTGCACCTAAAGCATTACTAGAATTTATTAAAGATTTAATATAGCCTTATTGATGGCTTCGGCAACATATCTAACGTTATTCGTATTCAAACCGGCCAAACTGATTCTACCATCTACTGGTAGGTAGATATGAGACTTTTCTATCATATACTTGACTTGCTCCGGGGTCAAGCCAGTATATGAGAACATACCTATCTGGTCAGTGATATGATTCCATGTACCAGGAGTTTTAAGATCCTCTAGATGCTCACGCAAAGCCTTACGCATACTCATGATACGTGCTGACATCTCTTGGATAGCTTGTTTCCATTCTTGCAACATGGTCGGGTCATTCAACACCTTGGCAACAATACGGGCGCCGTTCGCTGGAGGATTACTATAATACTTGCGGACCAGTAATGCCAATTGCGACTTGATAGCTTCACAATGATTTGATTTGTTAACAACTATAGCCAAATTACCCACACGCTGATTGTACAGACCAAAATTTTTGGCAAATGACTGACAGCATAGAGTCTCGATGCCACGCGAAACGAAATAACGAAACGACTTAATATCATTATCGGCACTACCAGAGGCGAAACCTTGATAAGCGCAATCGAATAAAGGAAATAAACCTTTTTCTTCACAGATATCTGCGATCTGTTTCCATTGCTCCTCATTCGGATCGATGCCAGTTGGATTGTGAGCGCATGCATGAAGTATGATTACAGAATCCTTGGGTGCCATCCTCAGATCCTCAGTCATACCATCGAAATCAATTCTCCGATTGACAGGGTCCCAGTAGCGATATGGACGAAGATCGTTGGTACCGGCATAGTTGAAGATATCTATATGATTTCCCCAAGTTGGCTTCGAGTAATAAACCGTCTTATATCCCATGATCTTAACTAATAGAGCAGCTGCCAAAGAGAGTGCACCTGTTCCACTTAGTGTCTGACAACTGACAACACGGTTCTCTTTTATCACGGGGCTATCGGCACCAAGGAGCAGTTTTGTGGCCGCACTAGTGAATTCTGGCAAGCCCAACTGGGATAGATACTCCATGTTGACCGTTTCGTCCTGAGCTATTGCCAGTTGAGCCTTTCTGACGACAGGTAATACCCAGGGACATCCTGTGTTGTCCCGATAAGCGCCAATTCCGAGGTCAACTTTGTTTGGATTTTTGTCGAGCTGGTAAGCTCTGGACAGCTCGAATATCGCGATGGGAGGAGCCGGCTTGACATCGACAAATCTAGACATTTCTCTCCCGTTTCAAGGCCTGATTCTATGGTGCCTAATGTGCCCGGAGAAATTGATTAGTTACCAGTTGATGTATTATGTCGTACAAATGCCGTTGTATCGGATAAGGAAGCAATCCGGCCGAGGGCGTGCCGAGCGAGGATACTTGGCAAGGTCGTAAGATCTCCGAGTGGTTAAAGAGGGAGGTTTGGCGCGCTTTAGGGGGGCGTGTCGCGGGACGGACTCGTCCGCAATGCTGACGGGCTCCAAAAGTACAAGTGTAGATTGGCGGGGGAGAGCGAAAGCTGCGCTGCGGTAGATTTATTGCCATCGTTCGGTTGTTCTTTGCTAGTCGCCGTCTGCGAGTCGCACAGACGCCAACAAGCCGTCCATGTGTGCCGAACCAATCGCCTAAGGTTCTGGCCTAAAGGCACGTGCCAAAGTCTGCTGCCCGCTCACTATGCATGGGCGGCGGTCGCTCCAGATGACTGGGCCGCAACTTGTTGGCCGCCAGATTGAGGCCGCTTGTTTACTGCGCTGGCTTCAGAGGGCTGACCGATCCGACTCCATAAATCAACAATCTACTCGCATCGACTGACTCGGGTTCATCCACATGATTGCCTGCACTTGGCTTCATCGTTACCTCTCCTAGCGGCAATAATAATCAAGCCTTTCTCACGTACCCTCTTTGATGCATTGTTCTGCGACTGTGAAATTGACCAGAACTTGACCAGTTTCGCGCCCAACCGACTCGCTCTTGGATTGCAAGCGTCTAATGAAACTTCACAATTTTTCTTTCGTCCATCTTTTATACTTTGTGACACAACTACCTAACATATTAAGTAATATCAATTTACACTGATACTCTCTTGAATAAAACCAACTGTCATTACGTAATCCATATTTTCACCAAGACCCAGAACTCGAAGACAACTGAAAAATGTCAGCTGGAAGAGGTAGAGGCGAGTCGAGCAAGGTCGATCTCATCGATACGGCCGATACGAGGACTGCCGAAGATCGAAGAAGACAGATGGAGGCCGCGTCTCACCTCGGTATGCCGGAGGGTGACATGCCCGTTAGGGGCCGAGGTGGCTTCCGACAAGCTGAACTAAGAACGATTCCATCCAACGTTCAACATGTCAGAGCTCAAAATCTTCAAAATGTTCGTCAATGCGACATATTATGCAACTACGTTCCAGTAATAGCGAGAACAGACAGACAACTACAGATGTATAGAGTCGACTTCGAGCCGGAAGTTGAATCAGTCCAACTGATGAGATATCTATTTAAGACTGCTGCACGCAAGGCATTCCAGAGCCTTCCCATGTATGATGGAGTTCATGAATGCAGATCGAGCCAGAAACTAGATCAACGGAGGACAAGCTTGGATGTGCCCGAGAGCAACAATCCTGACGCCAAAACCTATAAGATCACGTTCACACATACTGGTACAACTGCCATGGGCGCCGAGATGGTTCGAACCTACAACATCCACATGAAAGAGTTCTTTCGCCACCTCGGATACTACCAACCACAACCTGGATTGCATGTGCACCCAGGTCATGCAACAAATGTTGGTGAAGACATAGTAATCTTGAGGGGCTTTAGGACTGCGGCCAATATACACGATGAAGGGAAACTTCTAATGAACTTTGAGGGATCACATAAGCTTGTTCAAAGGAAGAACGTTTTAGATATCATGCAAGCAATTCGAAACAACGCTGGCTCTAATTTCAGACAAGCTATTGAGACGGCTCTTATTGGAAAGTTAGTAGTTACTAACTATAATAAGCGCGCCTACAAAATCGAGGGAATTGACTTTGACCAATCACCAAATTCAACTTTTGCCAGTAGGGATGGCACACAGGTGAGATTTTATGACTATTTCACAAACAACCACAACTGCACGATACGAGACATAAACCAGCCATTGCTTAATGTTATTCCAAACAACAATCGACGCCGCGGTAACGAGGAAAGGGACAGAGAAATCAAGTTACTGCCAGAATTATGTAACATTGCTGGACTCACAGATCCGCAAAGAAACGATAATAGACTCAAGATGGACCTTATCAGAGCTTCGCAAGTTCCCCCTGAGATCAGAATCCAACAATTGAACGACTTCCTGAAAGCCTTTCACTCGAACGCTGAAGTGCAAAGCACCCTCCAAACTTGGGGATACAACTACGGCACTGAGCCACTTAAGCTCAAGGGCTATATCATACCGCCAACAATGATTGCTACTTCCGGATGCGAGAATCAACCATTCGATAGGTGGAACAAGGCTAATGAACAAACCGCAGACTTCCAAGTGAGAGGAGGGTGTGTTGTGACACCGTGTATACAGAAAATGGCTTTCATAACTGCCAGGGGCGAACAGGCCCAGAAATCTAGGATTTCCAATAGCCTGAAGATGGGCTTCGAAAGCATCAAGTTGAAGGTTAACAATATAGAATTCTACGATTTAGATGGCGACAATCCTAAAGCGTATGTGGACGCTATCAAGAGATTGAGACAGCCTCTCACTCTCGCTCTGGTTGTGTTGAGGTCGCAGAACAAGACGATTTACGATGCCGTCAAGAAGCTTGCCTGCGCTGAGATGGGACTTGTCACACAATGTGTAACTGCTCGCCTGATGACTGATCAAAATGCGGGCAAAGTCAGAAGTGCTGCAACCAAGATTGCCATTCAGGTTGCAGCCAAGGTCGGTGGTGAGCCCTGGTGGGCAGATATACCGTTGAAGAAAGCAATGGTCTGTGGATACGATACCTACCATGATACAACAAGTAGAGGTCGTTCATTTGGAGCATTTTTGGCTTCAATGAATGATCGTTTCTCGAGGTGGTTCTCGAAGGCTGACCAACATGACAAACTGGACGAAATGTCCAGTCAAGTGGCATCGAATATGTTACAAGCCTTGGAGGCTTATAGGAAGTTGAATGGTTCCTTGCCAGAAAGGGTGATCATCTACCGAGATGGTGTTGGCGAAGGCCAAATTGAGCACGTTTACAAAAATGAGCTCCAATCTATCCGCGAGAAGATTACAGCCGCTCAGGGACCAAATCCAGCTGCCAAGATACGTCTCACAATGATTATCGTGAATAAGCGCATTGGGGCCCGGTTTTATATGCGCGGGGCAGATAATCGTTTCATGAATCCACCACCAGGAACAGTGATCGATCATGGTCCCACTCGCGCCGAACGCTATGACTTTTATTTGATCAGCCAGAGTACGAGACAAGGAACTGTCACCCCGACTTATTATAATATTATCCATGATGAGGCTGGGTTCGGTCCTGAAATTCATCAGAAAATGGCGCTCAAGTTTTGTCTCTTATATTACAACTGGTCTGGTTCGGTGCGGGTTCCGGCACCTTGCCAGTATGCGCACAAATTGGCGTTGTTGTGTGGTGAGCATATGCATACCCAACCCAACGCCAATCTTAGCGACAGGCTCCACTTCCTGTAGCTTTTTCCGCTGCCTTATTAGCATCCCAATGATTGCTACGTCTTGATGATTTAATTAAACCTCTGATGTATTCCCTCAAGAGAGTGCAATCAGTTAATCTGTTATCAACCTCTAACTGTGTGCCCACCCTATTCAATCCATGGTCTTTGGCCAGTTCGAGCACCTGGCTGGATCGAGCTAGAGAGTCGCTGAATCAATCTAAGTCAGTCTCTACCTGGCCAAGTAGAAGAAGCAATCTCTTCTTAACCTCTTTATGAGAATCGTTGCCGCGCTCCTCTACATCCTGCAGTATCTCGCCCAACAGATGGGCATGTGTCGGTAGATTGTTATCCGCGCAAATCAAGTGCCCAAAATCCAGCTTGAGCGTGAAGAGCGACCAAATAGCCAATTGTAACCAGGGTAGCCTCTTGATTACTCTGATCGCAGTCCTTATCGTTTCATTCTTAGCCAGTACGCTTTGGTCGATATCTAATTGCTCGTCATTCATCAGATGGTGGCAGATTTCGCGACATTTAGGCAAGGGATAGATGGGCAAGATTGTTTTGAGAAAGTTCATTTTCATGCAGACTATTCTCAAGTGAGCCTCAACAATTGGAGGTAGAACAGGTGGCCTGTTACCATGCTGGGGCTCGAGTCCAGTGTCAGTCTGGAGATCTGGTTCGTCGGTCACGTTAATGGTATTTAAATTTTTCCTAACACACTCTATGCTCGCTTCCAATTCAGTTAATCTCAATTCGTCATCATAACTTTGAATAATTGAGTTCATTACTCTGCCCAAACTCGTTTGATAGGAAACTATCCCCTGGGACACGTAGAGGGCATTGTATCCGAACGGTTTCTCCGAACTGGCCGCCAAGATTCCAATCGGTTCGTCCCTCTCAAGAGTCCTATCAAGCACAGAAACCACGTGTATTTCCCTCTTTTCGACCAACAATACACTTCGGCCATCTGTGTCCCATAGGGCATCGATAATCTGGTTAAAGGCTGGCTTCTTTATCATCTTAGATTGGAATTCCTCATCAACCACATGCTTCATCCTCTTCCAGTTGAAGGGCAGTATTCTTAAAGTTTCATCGATTGAAGTGTCGTACAACCGTTCAATGAGCTTGGAACTGATGAGTGGCAGCATGGTGTTTGTGTAAAGGTCATAGAGATAAACATTATTCAATGATTTTTGCTGGCTCGGTGGACGAACCTCAGTAAGACAGATGAATTTGTTCTCCCGTTCGTTCACTCTCAGGTTTATGATGTGATCGTTCCTTGGGAGCACTCTGGTGTGATCACAAGATTGGACTAGCGTCCAGGACTTGAGGCTGAATATGGTCATATGCTGCTCCCTGGTGCAATATACTAGGAACTCCTCTGTTAGCACGAATGAGCAAATCTCCTCCGGCCTACTGGGGTCCGGAAAGTAGCGTTCTTCCATCAACAATCCCTCCGGCTCACTCTCCATCTCGTTCGCCGAATGAGTTGCGTCATGTCGACTTGGACTAGTGGCGACCCGTCCTATCGGGTGCAACTTAAGTCTTCCATCGGCAAACCTAACTGCCACAAATCGAGAGTTCAAACTCAAACTGGTGACAATGGTTACATATGTCTTCTCCGAATAGCAGTTTGTTTTACCCTTCCTGCTCTGCCTGGCGATTTGCTCTAGCGAGTAGAAACGAACAAGATTATTGAGTGCAATGGCTAAGTGCTTGGGACCAATCGACAACAAGGAGGGCCTGATTGGTAAGCTCAAGATGTTAGCATTCTCTGATTGGCTTCTGTTGCTAGTGTCGCTCACCGGCGATGCCCGAGTCGATGAGCTCGCCGATGCAAACGCATTGTGGTGGCCATAATCGAGTATTGTCACCTCGTTCGTGCCAGAAAGATAAGCCGTGCGGGGGCCCTTTGATGCTACCATGTAAAAGGACAACCGAGTTCGATATATTATGACATGACCATTGGTTAGCTGGACAGCCAACATGGAGCAATCGATGCTCCACCTAGCCCGCTCCATGACCAAACCGATGGGTTTCAGGCTGGCGCTCAAATTCATGTCGTCAACTTTTTCTGCGTAAAAGTTTCTCCCATCCAACTCGTAGATCTCATAATAATATAATTTATATCTCGTGGCAGCAACGAGAGAAAAGCAGAGCGACAAATTATCATGTCGCTTATCTGGCCCAGCTGTGGCAGTGTCTCTGGTCGATTTTGGCGTGGGAACTCGACGCAGTTCGAACCACCGGAAGTCTTCATCCTCACCGCTTCCGTCTGTATTTGTAACCTCGATTCTTACCAATTCTTCGCTCAACATGGTTGTCTCGTTAGTTTCAAGAGGATGATGATGGATTATTAGCAATAGTCCGGAAGCAAAACAAGCTAACAGTCTACCCGCCGTCAACCAATGGAAGCACACCAAGCCGGCAGGATAAGTGTAGACTGCATCAAAATTTGGCACCATATCGACTAGATCATCGTTATTGAGCGAAACCCTTTTCAAAGAAATGTCATCGCTACCGGATCGATAGGCTAACCAAGTAAAATTCTCCTCATACATATGCGTTTCCGAGGACAACTTCATATATGGCATGGAGAATTTTGCCTCCATTGAGCGCATCCTATCACATTGGCCGTAGAACTTCGTTTGACCGTCGAAGGTCATGACCAGTATCTCGGAAGCTTCACTAAAACATACGAAAAGATCTGTGTGCTCGCACACCTCGATGGACACTATCTTCTTCAGAACACCTCTGCTATTGTCTATGAAACGCTCCCACAGACTGGGGACGGTGCCGGATCCCTTCTCGGAAGCATCAGATAGATCATTTGAAAATCCGCACAAAAGTATCTGGCCAGTCGAATAACATACGGCTAACTTGTCCGATTTCTTTGACCACGCAATTAGGTGTATATCTTTTGATCTATACTTGCGGTTGTTTTTATTATTAGCTACAAATTGATTGCTGTCTAATTGTAGTGCTTGCGCCGACGCAGATTGCGGCTTGAAGTATAAGAATGAATTCTGTCGGACTTCCCAAAAAAATATTTGCCTCTTGTCGACCACGATAGCGAGTAAAGTTTGAGATCTGTTCCAACATAAACCCGTGCATAATCTTGATTCTGCCAGCGAGGCAGATTGAATCTCTCTAACAGGCTCATTCTTTACACTGACAATTCTAAGTTTTTTGAACTGCTCGATCATAAATAAGATATTTTCATCCTGATTTTTCAGCCAATGATATTCTGATTCTTTATAATCAGACACTTGGACGTGAACTTCGCAAAGAACCCTCATTTTGTGAAGCAGGTGTGTTTGTTTGGATATTCTAAAATCCATTGGTCGGATGGGAATGGAACATGCTTTCCACTGGAGGTTGAACTGATGTAACCATGGAAACACGGTGGCACGCGCAAATACCACCCTCAATGGCACTCCTGCATGATTGCTGTCCAATCAATCTTTAAATTAGCCCATGTTTGGGACCAGAATCTAGGGGCCTCTAAATCCTGGTGCTGTACCTCTTCAACATCGAATAAGTCAACATGACTCTCGTTGGCTCTTCGTCTTCTACTAATCCATTTCCTGAGGGGTTTTATGAAGGGAATTGTCATAAAGAAGGCGTTGGGTCTAAGAGTCTTACTATTTGAATTATCTATTTTGCCTCCACCTTCCCGTCTGGTCATTGGTAATTCTGAGATCTTGAACCAATTGCAGTTTTTTATCTCACATCTGGTCATTGGCTTGAAAACAGTGTTTATATCGACACCGGTTACAATATATAATCTTATTAGAGTATCCTGTATGTGGAGTTCAATATAATCTTTTGCACTGATGGCCGAGCTGCAATCATATCCTGTTTCCTCTAAAACTTCTCGACAGGCGCAAACTACAGGATCCTCGTCTGCATTCACTTTACCTTTTGGGAAGCCCCATGATGATCTTCCCCAGAATCCTTGAACGAGCAACACTTGATCTAACTCTTTATTCAATAAAATAGCTCCATAAGTTGGAACTGCCATCTTGTATTCGCGCCATCTTTCAATATGGCGGTCTAGACCTGGCAAATACTGTTGCAAGAATGGAACATTGGAGAAGATGATCCTGGCAAACTCTTTGAACTGACACTTGGGTAGCTGAGTGTTAGGATCGGCGCAATAGTAGTCAATATAAAACCAATGAGCTAGTTCTATATGGAAACAAATCCTGATCACATCCTTGCGTTCCTCTTGGGGTATATTTATAATAAATCTACTACAGAGATCATCAATCACATCCTGCGGGATCGTCATTGTACTTTTTTAGTTTCAGCCTATCTATTTAATACATTTATAGTCCTTTTGAGTTTATATCAATATTGGATAGCATATGAGGATATGATACAAGGTAATTAATGGACAGTCTCACCATTTTGATACATCTAAGCGATAATCACCTGAGACAGTTGTCAAAGTGCGCTCTTTTTGGAAACATTTTTGCGGATACTGCGGGTGCTGAGCAACAGGGATCTGCATGAGAGAATTGTGCGTATAATTTGTATGACAAAAATTCACATGCGATGATATAACGAGCAGAGTGGCGCAGTGGTCAGCGTGTTGGGCCCATAACCCAAAGGTCGGTGGATCGAAACCACCCTCTGCTAGAAACTTTTTTCTGCTATCTGTTATAGTTGCTATCTATCGCCAGGTTATAGTTCAACACTTGCCGACATTTTCACCACATATTACATCAATATTGTATCCACACTAGGATTGGTTTGATCATTTGCGCCCGAAGGATAGTCCCTATCTCAATGTCGGTCATAGTCGGGAATTGCTTATTTTTTTACTCCACAACTATCCATTGACATCTCACTATCTAAGCAATGTTTGCATCTCTGTGGAGTCTTGCTGAGACCACGTTGATATTATCTGTAGCCACATTGTATATTGCCCATTGCCCATTCAATAAGGTTGAAGAATCTTTTAATACCCAAGCCATCCATGATTTTGTGAACATATTCCCCAACAATCTCCCTCTGTTTAACAATGTATCTGCTACATTGGTTGATAATCCGAAAGAAATAAGCACTAGAGATGATTTGGCTTGGGATCATACGCAATTCCCTGGAGTCGTTCCAAGAACGTTTGTGGGGTCCCTGATCGTTGCTATTCCGATGAGACTTGCGAAAGTCTTGATCCTAAGTGCATTCATGTCTGACGGCATAACCATCAAAGACGAACATGATCTAACCGCTCAGTTCATCTTACAGCTCGCATCTAGAGTCACATTGGTAGCATTCCTCACCGCATCACTCAGCATATTGCTCAAGGCAATCCATAGACGCTATGGATCTGAATTCAGGGCATTCTTCCTAGTCATAACAATTAGCCAATTCCATTATTTGTTCTACGCCGGGAGATTTATACCTAATACCTACGCAGCTATCCTATCCAATTTAGTGTTAGCGTCTTGGATTCAGAGACAGTATAGCCGGTCGATAATATTCATCGCTTTCTGCGTCGTGATTTTCAGATTTGATACCGCATTATTCTTTGGTTGGCTTCTTCTTGATGCAACACTCATTCGACGGATGCTTCCTCTGAGTAAAGTTTTATTGATAGGATTGCCTGCTGGAGTTGCAGCCCTCTTGGTGACTTTCACTATTGATTCGATATTTTGGGGAAGACCAATTTGGCCGGAGTTTGAGAGTTTCCTATTCAATGTTTGGCAGAACAGGTCACATGAGTGGGGTATCCAACCTTACTTCTGGTATGTCTATAACTGCATTCCTAGAATGATGCTAACAAGCGTGCTCCTGCCCCTTGTCGGCTATAACAGTTTCACTAGAAGCTACCTCATACCGGTTCTATTATTTATTATCACATATTCACTCTTACCGCATAAAGAATTGAGATTCATCCTTTTCATAGCGCCGTGGTTGAACCTGTGCGCTGCCAGTGGTCTCATGAACATCAAATACTATGTGAATGAAACTTATTGCTATCTGAAAAACTATCCTAATCAAACCGGTAGAAAGTCAACTGTTGAAGGTTCCAAGAGAAGGGGAGAGGAACGCACCTCCCCAAGATCTAGCAGTATCACTCCGAAGTTAATTTTTATGTTGATTCTAGTTGGGATGCTATTCGCGAATCTAATCGCATCTTACATTCTAGCTCGTATTTCTAGTCACAATTATCCGGGAGGTCATGCTGCTCTCTCTCTAGGTGTCAAGAAACAGCTCCTAGACAAAGCCTTGGAGAATTTGCAACCTAATCCTAGCGATGCCGGTCGACCAAAGTCAAGGGCAGCTGTTTACGTGAACAATCTTGCCGCCCAAACCGGAGTTTCGCGGTTTGTGCAAGTCAACGGAGTTTACTATTCCAAGACTCCAAAGTTGGATTCTACAACTTTCAAGTCTAATTATGATTTGATCTACTTGATTCTAGAGCCGAGGGAACTCAGCGAGTATTCCGAGAAATATTGCTTGATCGAAGATCTTGAAACCAAGGATCTAACAGACAGGTGGAAGGACGCCAATGTTAATCGGTGTACTTTTCCGAATCAGAGGCAGATGTCGTGCTCGCTCATCGAATCTATCGAGAGCTTCAGGTCCGTGAACATAAGCGGCCTACTTAAACAAGTGAGAGAGATTGACTCTTTCGAAAAAATCAAGAGGTTGTTCGAAGATGATAAGTCATTCATAAGGACTCGGGTAGCCCTGAACACAATTAGATGTTCGATTGACGATGAGTAGTAGGTGAAATTAAGCAGATTGAAATAGGGATCAGCACTGTCCTGCGCATCAACTGTTGATCACGCTGTCAAGTGTGATCACTGATCAACAGCCATTCGTCCATCTAGACCCTCTCCAAAGATTGTCAGACCTCTCAGCTTGGAAAAGCTGGGCGTTCAGATTGCGTGACATTTATCGGAGGGGACAATAAGAGAAAAAGCAGCTCAACGCACATTCATCAAGTATCTAGATCAGGCGCTAAAAATAAAGACATTCTCGATCATGAGGTATCTTTTAGAAACCCGAGTTTTTTGCCGAGGATGGCATATGAATGTGTCGAACGAGGTATCAATCCCGCATATATTGCTGTTGAGCTTTTAGTTGTGCGAGTTCTATCTATGTGGGGTTCAAGCTGCCAGGTCGCGGCACTACAGGAAGTAACAAACCACCGGAAACCGAAAGTTCACCTCGACAAAGTTTGCCTGTTGCAGTTTTTTGTCTTAGTGTAGTTGGCTATCAAATCGTTACATATCGTTATTGACATTGAGACCATGCTGACCTATACAAGGAATGGAGCTCCTATGCTCTTCGCGGCTATATGTTTCGCATTGATTCAATGCAGCGCCCCTCAAGGGACCAGACCGTTTTCTTCAAATTTTCGATTCCACCCCCAGGGAAATTCTATCCTAGGTTCAGGAAGCGAAGATCTGGGCGAAATAACATTATCTCCCATCTTAGTGGTGCCTGGATGCGGTGGATCTCGACTGGAGGCTCGCTGGCAGAAGAAAGGGGACCAAGCTAAGCGATGTAGACTCTCTGAAAACTGGTCGACGATATGGGTAGACCCAAAAATGGTTCTTTTGTATCAATACTGTATGAGGGAAAATTTGAAGCTCCAATTTGATCCAATGACTGGCAAAACCTCCAATCGAGAAGGGGTGGAGGTACGAGTCAAGATGGATGGAAAATTGGCTTCAGTTGAACAGATAAATGACAATCCGGCAGCACGTGTGAATTACTTCGGCAAATTGACGGAGTATCTAATCAAGAATTACGGTTATCGTCGGGATGAGAATATACGTGGAGCCCCATACGACTTCCGCAAGGCACCTTACGAGCTTGGCGAGTATTTCGACAACATGGAAAAGACTTTATCAGAGATGAAAATGCAATATCATCGGAAGGTAACCATCATCTGCCATTCAATGGGATGTCTCAATACAGTTTATTTCTTGGGTAAGCGTTCGAAATCATGGAAAGATGAGCACATCCAAAGAGTTATCAGCATTGGTGCTCCGTGGGGCGGATCAGCTGAAGCAGTGAAAGCTATGGTTTTTGGAAATAATCTTCAGCTTCCCTTCCTGTTCGACGAAAAGAAACTCCGAGAACTCCAACGCTCATTTCCTGGAACTATTTATCTGCTTCCTCACCCAGCACTTTACGGGAACACCACCCTCGTGAAAACGAACGTTAAGGATAGTAGAAAGACCCGCCTGCTTAGGGCCTCCGACAATGATTACAAATTCTTATTCAATGAGCTGGATTACGATACGGGCTATCAGATTTATCAGTACACTAAGGATCTTCAATCGATGGCGGCACCGGAAGTCGAGATGTGGTGTCTCTACGGCAGGGGATTCCCGACGGTAAGTGAGATCGATTTCGACGGTGAGATTTCAGATTCCGAAGGCAGAGAGGTCTTTGGCGATGGAGATGGAACCGTTTCCATCAAGAGCTCCCTATATTGTCGAGAATGGGTTCCCCAGCAGAAAGAGCCAGTTCGCTTGCGCGGTTATACTGCAAATCATATTGAAATTCTCAAGGATCCATACGTGCTCGGACTCGTTGGCGAGATTGTGAGCAGGGAAAACTATGAGGACATCTCTGACTAAGCCATAAATCTCTAAGGGGAATAGCGCTGAGCTTTGACTATCATAGCTGGGTTTTATTCAAATTCGATGTAAATCTGCTATCACTCATGATCTAGTCCGCTAGCGACTCTGAGCATTTTTTCAACATCGACCAACTTCTCCCGATTTTTACCAACGACTGCTCCAAGACGCTTCTCAAGATCATCAATCCTCAACCATTCATTGAAGTGAACTACTTGAACCGACTTGGCCTCTAACGTTCGCATAATGAGCTTAGAGCCCGGCCTTTCGTATTTAACACTGGTTAGTCTTTTCGAGTCAATATCGTCTAATAGGGACTTGGCAGTAATTTGACTAGAGTTCAGCGTACCTGCAATCACACCCGTGGCACCTGTTGCGAGCCATCCACTACAATATAGGCTCGAATGGCCGTGGACTCTGCCATCTGTGTTGAGAATAGCACCTTTCTCATTATCCTTCGGTAAATTCGAATCAATCATCACAGCCTTGTAGCCTATGCTCCTGATGATGAGTCCACAGTTTATAACTTCATATTCGTCGATTTCGAGGGGCCGAGCCTTTTCATCCATGAAGATCGCGGTCGATGGGTACTCAGTCCGCTGCAACTCGAGTTGACAAACACGGCCTGTCTTGAAGTCCGAATTAATCCTCAACGGTTTAGACATGAACTTGAAGATACACTCGACATTGGGTGCGACTTTCTCTTGCAGGTGGTCCCATGACTTATTTGCGGAGACATTCAATAATAATTCTGTGAGACGCCTCCTGGGTCTACTCAACTTTACTAAATTCGATTGGGTAACGCCATAATCTTGGAAAATCGTGTCCGGATCCAATCTTGTACCACTTTCATTCAATTTTATCAGCTCTCTCAGCTCCTTTATAGTGAACGATGTCTGGATTGGGCCTCGCCGTCCTATTATGTAGATTTTTCTTATCTTACTTTTGGATAAAACTTGTTGAGCGTGCCTAGTGATATCTGTCTTCTCTAGGGTGGGAGGTCTCAATAATATCCTGGCACAGTCCAGTGCGACATTGCCCTGACCAATTATGCAAGCAGTATCACAATCCAAATTGATATCGAGATTTTTATCTTCTGGCACACCGTTGTACCAGCCAACAAAATTACGGGCGGAAATAGTGTTCAGGGAATCCTCACCATCTATTTGAAGCATTTTGTCCTGGGCTGAACCATAACACAACACTACTGCATGGTATGCCCCAATTAGATCATCCAATAATATGTCCTTTCCTAAGTTCACATTTCCGTAGAAATTAACTCTATCACTATTTGCAACGGTCGTGAACGAATTTATTACGTTCTTGATTTCTTGATGGTCAGGTGCGACACCATAACGAACAAGACCAAATGGCACAGGAAGTTTCTCGTAAATGTCAACATGAACTCTAGGGTCTTTCAGAAGCTTCTGGGTTGTATAAAATCCCGCGGGCCCACTTCCGACGATGGCAATATTTATAGATAAGTTTCTACTACTGGTTAAAGTCAGCGTGTAATTTGGGTTTAGACAATTCTGAGTTCTCGTGAAGCCAAGGCTAGAGAGTGATATTGTACCCACAGATTTGCCGAGGGGTCTAAAGTATGCCGATCTGATAGCGGGCAACATTGTTACTAGTAGTCCTAGCGTTGGTCAGGATGAGCTTGAGTCGGGGTCTGCGTTTTCTTTTAGGATAGAACATGCGACAACTTCTACATCTCTGGCTCTATGTGATAGATTGAGGGAGGACAATTTGATATATTCTCATGCGTAACTAGTTGAGTCCGAGTTTTGGAAGTTGGTTGCACGTTGTCGACTAGCTCGCGTAGTATTGCGCGCAGAGAACTTGGGCATTTCCTCACAAATTTAAGATTGTGTATTGGTTGACCAAGTGAAGTGGTCCTTGTCAGGATGCCTCTGAATGTTGATTCGAGCCTATCACCTGTCCTCAGCACTTGACTTCGGAGTTTTCAACTTGAATCTCTTGAGTAGACCACACAAGGGGGATATTTGTTTGAGCACCGAGTAGATCTCATCAGGTGATACATTCAGGCGAAGAAGGTTGACAATAACATTTAATGCCTCATCATCGATCTCGACATTTGACTCCAACATCGATGCTTGAAATTTACGTAATTCTTCCGGGCTGATAACATCGAAGTTGCTACCATTTGCGCCTCTTGAGCTCATGTTTGAAGTTATGAATTCGTGGATACGATTAAATAAACTTGGTGAAAGGAGACTTATGCTGGAGGGTCGAGAGCAAACATGCTAGCGCTGAAAAGGCTCTCGTCACGGCGCACAGCTCTGTGAGAACAGTTAGAAGCTCAAGACTATTGCCAAATTTGCCCAATCGTTTCATTGATCTTAGCCGATTGAACGTTGCCAACGTTCAATTAGGAGTATAGGCCTCTCCCAGTTGTTTTATTCTGATTTTACTCTACTTAACATTATGTCGTTACCACATGCAGAAATCACTAGCCTAATTGCGGCCTGCCGATACTCGGAGGCGCTGAAGACAACGATCAAAAACTCATCAAATATCGGAAGAAAACATCCACTCAGAGACCAAGTCGCCGATCTCATGCTCAAGGTCATCCTTAATGTTAAGTCGAGTGAGATCGAATCGGTGGTGAATACGCTTGATTTAGATGAAATTGATGTGCTTATTAGGTACATATATTATGGTTTTGAACACCCAAAAGAAGGTTCCTCGACCCACTTGCTTACTTGGCACGACAAAGCCTGTGGAAGGGGAGGACTCGGTTCCATAGTCAGAGTCTTGACTGAGCATTAAACTCAAAACTTAGTCCAGTGATAAAGTTTATTTGAGTCAGGACGCATATATTAAGGCAATACATATGATGCATGTAGATAAATCTCACAATTTTTGAGAGTCCGGCCCACTAGCAAAGATAACATCAGACCACTTGACTGCATTCGTTATTGAATCATCAAGATCTGGGGCAGTGCAAGTCCAGTTGTGTATGAATAGTTCCTTCTCATAACTCTGACCATTATGGCCATGAGTGGGATAGCCCCTTTGATGGGGTACAGGTGAATGTTTATTCCGTACATACTCGCTCAGCCCTTACTATCAATAGCAACTTACTAATTTTGCTACTAAGAGTTGGACAAATTTCCGAAGCTCTACGCCGAACTAGGATTAGTGGTTATATCACTCATTAGACCGAACGACGAATGAATAATACTTCGGCTCTCAGTGCCCGGATTCAGGTCCATCATCCGTCACTCATTCAAATGTAGGAGAGTCGAGAATCGCTATCAGATAGTCGATGCTTTGAATGGAAAAATGCACGAATGATTTTGATATCGATTCCCGAATTGATTGAGAGCTCTGGTTGTTGATTAATGCGTCAGATGCTTAATGATGACTATGCACAATACAATTAAGTAAATCAATGCAACAACCCATTCGTCGATCATATCACAGTGTTTTGCATAGTAATGCGTTGAGTTGACGGACAACAACAAGTAGCCGGGCCTTATTTCTGCGAATTTGTGGTTGTAGGATGAGACTGTTATCTCATGGGCAAAATTAGAGGTATCATCTGGGCCCTTAATGTCAGTAAGAAGATCTTCCGATCCGACCTTGTGCCTCGTGTGGCATTCCATGTGAGTGTGGCCTGAGATCACTAGTCTAGGTTTGATCCGATCCAATAAGTAGCTGGTTGCTCCCTTATGTAAAACATCCAATCCTTGAACATTTAACTTTTTAACCTTTTCTTCCTTCCAGGGAGGATGTTTGCACGAGGATAAATCATCTTTTCTGTACAATGGGATATGTTTGAACATTATTGGGCGTGCAAATGACTTGCCTGGTGTGGAATTTCTCTCCTGATCTAGTCTTCGTCCCAGAGCGGCCGCCTCTTTGATGGCCATAGAACAGAAGGGGCAGGAGTCGTTATAGAACATCATGGAATTCACCACAATCAAATTCAAGGACTTTGTGTTAGTTTGTTCCAAACGTTCGATGTACGGGAAAGACCTGAACCTTTGAAGAAAACGTCTTAATGGGTAGTCAAAATCTGTCATTCGGTCGTGGAATCCTACATCATGATTCCCTGGTAGAATTACTCGCTCATATTTCTTTTGATCCACTTGGAAAATACTTTCAAAATCCTCACAGGCCCGGCTGAAGGTAACATCTCGAGAAAAGTGACCTTCATCTAGCAGATCACCGATGAACATTATCACATCTGGTTGCAATAGGCTAGTCGAAACTCTGAAAGTTTGTTTCATCTCCCACTCTCTCCTTGTTTTATCTATCCAGTAGGATTTTATTGGGCCCATTACATGAGTATCGGCAACGACTAAGATCTTGGTATACTTATCCCCATTGGGGTGGCCCTCGGAGAAGCCAGGCCAATCTCCGCAATAGATGATACTGACATAATGATAGTAGCCCCACTCACACCAAGCGACGGCGACAACTGTTAAGAAAATACTCTCTAGAGTCGATCGCAGTCTGAGCATAACTAACTAGAAATATTGCTGATCAAATAGATAGATGATCATAGTTTGAATTTGAGTTGCATTAAGAGAGCTTCCACGTTAATTGGATGGGTTTGTGCATTGGAAAACCAAGATCGAGTGTAACGAAAGTTGGACATGATAGCACTATTTTGTGCGCGCTCTGCCGCCGCACATTTTGCGCTACCAGTTCAAAACACTCTCATTTTCCTGCATGACTAAATTTCGATGCTGAACGCGTTCATTTGGTATGCTCTGCCTTACACCGTACGCCACAGACCTGCCGAGCAACTTCTATCCCAGTCGACCTTATACGACTCATAGGAAGATATCTGATGAAATATAAACAATAATTGCTCCTGAAAACCGAACTAAACTGGACTGTAGGAAACAAGCTCGAGCGAACTCAGCTCAAATGAGCAAAGAGTTAGTGCTTACAACAGTTTCCAGAGGAGCGTCCCATTGGTGTAGGTCGGCTGGCCCGCGCATAGGGGCGTTCAGTGCTCTGAGAGAGGAGCAAGGAAAATAATACCAGCCCACTGCCTGACAGCGGTGAGGCTCGAATGGTCTCACTGACCAGGGATTTTTTCTTAGCAGACATTGCGCTCGAGGTAGCTTGCTGCCTGTGATGTCTGTTTCACATACGAGGAGGGAAAATCTGCCCACCTTGCAGCAATGAAGAGAATGTCACCGGAACTGCTTGCTTTGGATATCGACCCGCACTTTCCTTACGTCTAGTCGATATCTGGCTCCTCCATATGCGTGACATCCGATGGCCGAGCTTTGCCTTCGTTTGTTTCCGCATCTCATGGACTTCGGAGATTTGCATCAACTATAGACAAATTCTCGCCTAGCTTCGTGCACTTGTAGCCACAATCCTGTGTTCAAATTTGATCATTTAGTTTTCTGCTGTCCTTTAGAGAGTCTCTAGTGGCAGTAGGCTCTCCGATCTTGTTTCCGTCCAACAATAAGCTGGACGCCATAGCTCTCCTTTGAAGCGTGAGCCTCCTCCTCAGCAAGTGACATCGAGCTTGGCCTCCGTCATTTGCGGGCGACAAGCTAGCTAGCAACGACACTTGCCGTGCATTAAAAAACCACGGTCCCAACGATGGCTCATACGAGACAGGCGTGTTCGAACGCGACCTTAATACTAACCCGGGGGAGGCATCAGTTTCTCTTATTTGTGGTGCGGGTGAGGCGGATTGGGAGGGCTGCTCCGACCATGAGCGGAGCTCATCAACTTGAGAAGGCTGATTTAGTCATTTTGCTCACGAGGTCGAGGATACGCTCGATTATGAGTTTCCTGCAAGTGCTATACTCAAGCTATGCAGCTAGCAGAACAATTATGAACTATTTTACAGGAAATTAGCATCAAGTTTCATGAAACAGGCTATCATGGGAAAGGCGCTCTCCAGGGTACGAGCGTCAGTGATGGAGCCAGAACGCGCAGATGAAAGCTTTGATTACTGTTTTCATAGCGGGAGTTGTCACAGACCTGCGGAACGACCACAGAAACAAGAAAAACAGATCAAGATTGTCATGAAGATTTTATTCTATCATCATTCTACTAACATTGTAAACTAATTGATCAGAGCCAACTTTCTGGCCCCTCGATTAGAGGGAAAGGTCCAACCTGACTAAATTTTGTGCTCATAGCTCATTGTATAATCCTTGTATCTTGTCTATCAATAAATCCCCAATCTCTTGGAATAAAAATTTCTCGTCACTATCCCTACCAGAGGTTTTGTCCTGATGTCTATTGTTTTTGGATTTTTGGCGTTGCTTATTCTTTTTGATTCGATTTGTGCTCTTCGATTCGCCGTCATAAACTTTGTCGCTATTGTACAATTGCTTATCCTTATATTGTTCGCTATATGATGATTCTTTCATGTCATGACTATGATGATGATTGTGATTCTTTGGATAAGTTGTGGGATGTTTTCTGTATTGATATTCATCCCTATCAATTTGTGCCTCCAAGATGTCTATCGCCGATTTCCTTAATCTCTCTCTTAATTTAGCCCGTCTCATTAACCAGTTACCGCGTGGTTGTGACCTATCGGATTCTGTACATCCAATCTGAGCCGGGGATTGTACCGTGGACTCATTGTCAACACTGTCGCCAATTTGAGTGCCCTCTGAGGACTCGAGGCTGGGATTGTTTTTGTTCGTCGACCTGTTGCTGTTCAAGGATAGTTGAACGTCGGCTAGATTGTTGTTCGCATCTTTTGACCGAAGGTCAGAAATTTTCGGCACAGAATGGATAGAGTTTTCATCAATACTGTCCTCCACTAAATGCTTCATATGGTCATAATGCTCAATTTGTTTAGATTGTGCATTGAGTTTTAGAGTGTCAATCAGGGACTTATAGAGCTGTACTTCTTTGAGGGCAGCACTATTTTTCTCCAGCAGATTCAAAACTTCCTGTGCAAAACGCAGCAGATGACTTCTTGTGAGTGCCAGTTGAGAGGATAGAGTTTCATGGTCATTGAGTAGGGCTGCCGGATCGATGGTAAGCACATCAAGCTGTTTTAGCCAATCGGAGACGTCATGTGCCACATGGTGATGGAAATCTTTCAGTTGATTGTTTTCTCGCTCGCATTTCTCCAACTCCATCGATTGTTTGATATAAACAGTTCCAGCCTTTTCCACGAGACTCGCCTTTAAAGCTTCATTCTCCCGCTTTAGCCTAACGTTTTCGCTCTCCAGCCAAGCCAGAGCCTTCGTGGGGGCATAATGATTCTGGTGATACTGCTTAGATTGAACTTCCGGGTTCAATTTTGGCAGCGAGGTTGCAGAGTCGGGCGTTGCGTGATTTTGCTTAGTAAATTGTTTAATATTTCGATCATACTCATCTAATTGTTTCATCAACTCCAAATTTCTGGCTTTCAGGCGTTCTATCTGCTCACTACGCCTGTGCTCATCAAGGTAGTCCAGATACTCGATCTGATTGATGATCAGCTTGAAGCTGATGTCGGAATTCACTTGACCCAAGCTTGCGTTCGCGAGTTTTTTCTGCGCCTTCCTAATTAATCTCCGCAAGTCGAAGTTGAAGTCGTCTTTCAGGCGCTTGATCCTCTTGCGCCACTCCTGTTCGCGCTCGTAACAGACCAAACCTCTAAATGGTTTGAATTGGTTTGGTTTTTTATGATCAGCATTTCGTGACTCTGACCAATCTTTCGTAGGATGGGTTAACTTTCCACCTTTGTCAATCCATCCGTATCCTCGTTCCTTTATACAAGCTGCTAAATCTTGATCTAGCAACAATAACTCGGTAGTTGCAGTGTCTTGAGGATGTATATACAGGAGTTGTTCGATTGAGTCTAGCCGTTTTGAACGATCGCCCCCATCACTGGCGTTGTTGACAACTGAAATAGGCTGCTGACAACCAGTTCGTTCCTGTTCTTCCGATGTGTTAAAGAAAACAAAATTGACCAGCGAATTGATGGCGCAGAATAACAGGGCAGCCTGCAAAAACAAAAGGCTTGTGGGTGTGCTGGTGGAAGCTGTTTGACGTCTATATCTCTGGTTCAAAGAAACTTCCATCGGCATATGTTGATGAGAATCCAGATGTGTTTGCTGCGATTGCTGTGGTTGCTGTTGTTGCTTCTGTTGTGCTAAGCTTGTCGAACAATTAGTTGGACTTTCACGCGACTTTGTAGCTATTGGCTGGCACACAGCCACCTGACCAAGGTCAACGTTCTTTACAGATTTTCTCAACCTCAAATTGGACTGACTATTGTGCCTTTCGGCACTTCCTTGCTTTGTATTAACACACTTGGACTCTTCGTCCATATTTAAATCAATCTCGACCAATCCGTCATCTTCTTCATCGTCAGCATCCTGTGAGCCAGAGGCACGAAGTTCTCGATCTTCCTGCTGCTTCCTGTCCTCAATACTATCCTTATTTACAATCCGATGTCCTAGTTGTTTAGGCTGATCTTGTTTCCTTTTCTTCGATGAATCTCTGGCACTATGTCTGGCGACCAAATGTGGTGCTGAGTTAGAAAGTGGATCCGTGTTTGGAGAATCCTGGTTCGAAGACGGGGATGAGTTGGCACTCTCCGGTGGCGATACTAGAGTCCAATCATCTGAGTCACTGTGAGCTTGGCGGCCCGTCTCATCGTCAAGATCTGTTTTCTGTTGCATCTTGATTTTGAAGTAGATTGATTCTTAATCGTTGTCCAAGACCAAGATATTTGGCAAGATGGTGGTGTGTAATCAGTTAATTTGCAAGTTATTTTTGCATAGCAAAATGAAGTTGAGCTCACAACAATGATGGATGATATTTTCGTAGTCCGAAATTAAGTCTAGGGGAGATCCCATTATATGATATCGCTATCATAATGATATGAGTTTCACATCACATAGAGTTTACACAACGAAGTAAAAGTGCGTGGTCAATTCTATTACGGTGCAAAAATAAACTCAGTTGGCCAAGCTCCTCGGGCATATGTGGGCCTGGCGACCGAGCTTCAGCTCAATTCTTCGGTACGCTGTGAAAACCAGCCCGCTAAGAGAGTGGGCGTGGACTGATTGTACCCGAAGCAGCGGACATGCATTCGTCGAGTCTGAAATTGGAATGATCGGCATCACGGCCGCAGAATGTCCATCCTAATAGTGAGATGCCAGAAAGTTTTACCACTTCAGGCGTCCAAAAGAGTCTTCGCATGCCTTCGCTATCTCCTCAGCTAGGCAACAGCCCCGAAAGAGACAACCTCGATCCCTAGAACCTTGATAGAGATCCGCAAATCCAAGACTTTCTTATTAGGATGTTTTTCACCCCATAAAGAGCTCAAATTATCGATTAACCTTCTGGTCTTCAGAGAGAGGATAAGATAGTTTCAATGAGATACTGTTCGGATAAACAGCCAGGTGGTTGGGGATTTAAATTCGGCTCTTCGGATACCGCCTCCAAGTCCTTGTGAGAGG
>Ga0058701_10000157_pt1 | contig 57782 bp, 50 predicted proteins | sample AgamicOrMae_FD_97039 | JGI IMG/M metagenome (GOLD analysis project Ga0058701, IMG submission 97039) | Agave microbial communities from Guanajuato, Mexico - Or.Ma.e | ecosystem: Host-associated > Plants > Phyllosphere > Phylloplane/Leaf | place: Guanajuato, Mexico | collected 2012-06-04
CGGCCGCCACCAGCACCAGAGAGAGCCAGACTAACGTGTGTATCCAGAGAGTTCAGATATATATGTTATCTCATGTATTAGTATAATAAATAGCCCGCTAGGGTGTGAACCTACACAAATATTATATGCAACGTTACCGACGTTACATGCATCAGGCGGGCATTTTTTCTTGGTGCATGGTTCACGTGGCTGCGCACAGTTTCGTTTCAGATGATTGTCTGCTGACGAAGAGGAGCTATGGTGCCCAGAATGGAACCTTAGCTACGTGCACCAATGTTGACCTGCCGGATCCATCGCATCTATTGCACTAATAACATGTATAGGAGCCTTCAAGTCACCATTTTGATGGAGTTTCTTAATGCATCCGACATTCGTTTTCTTCACCTGTAGAGCTCCAATTCCTGCAAGTCCCGCAGAATCCACCAGACTTATCAAACGTCAGACCTCTGAAGAGCGCTCTATGTCTATATGCCATTGCGTAGTTAACGCCAGAAGATCGGCAGATGAGATCCAGAATGTCTACTAGATGAGCAGCACGGTTATCATTCTGGTCCGTCTTCATCTGATTTCTTCAGAGAGCGGTCAGAGCGAGAGCTTTCCAAAGTTACAGCTGCTTCTTCCCCGCAGAATTTTCACCACAATCGCTTCCACCTCGGCGGAAAGTTCCCTCAAAGCGGGGTCTGTCTCTGTCTCGACTGTCTCACACCTAACCAGCTCCCGAGTGTGAAGAGCGGAGATTGTGGGTAGGCAAAAGTGGCCACAATCAGCATTGTGGAAGAGCAGAATCGCTGAGTAAGGAAGTGGCCTCAGTCAATAGAGTTTAGCCTACGTGTTTGAATGATCGAGACAGAATTGTTAGCCTTTGGAAGTGAACGACAAAAGACGTTTCCTCCTTGACAAAGAGTTGAACTTGTCCAATTTCGGTCAGAATTTTCAATTCAATTTACAGCCTGCAGGCCAACTTCTTTGCCGCCTCGAGCGGGCGCGGATTTGGCTTCCAGGCTTGGCCTCGAACTGCGCGCTGACGCATAGCGCTGAGAAAGTGCTGTCTGATCAATAATTTCCATCTCCAGCCCACACGAGCCGGATTGGACAACTGTTTCTTTCCCAATCTACGACATGGTGTCACGAGAAGATGTGCCAAATGAGACAGTGACATGCGCCGAATAAGCAGCTCCTCTCATCATGCGGTTTTGTCCATCAGGAATCATCATATTCTCACATTCACTCGAGAATTTGACGGGCCTCAAGTTGACGTTCGAGCTGTCTCTGAATTGGCGACTGTCAATCACAATGACCGAGTCTCAGCCAGGCGAGCACAGGCTCAGATGGCGAAGCTTGGCAAATTTTAGATTTCAATCTGAGAAAAAAACATCGGAGCATCTTCATCACTGGGAACGTCGGCGCAAGATTAGCTCAGGCAATCAACACGATCAGTTGTGAGCCAGTTTAGTCGCGCTCATGCAAACAAGCAAAAGCACTTTCCACCATGAGGGCTGCAAGATGGGAGGTTAGACTGTTGGAAAAAGACTGCTGAAGAGGATAACTTGGAAGCTGCTCGGCCGCAGTCTGTCTCTGGAACTATGTGCGCGCCTCGCTCATTTGGCGCCTGCTGAACACTATCTGAGCCCAGCAGACATCAAGTGTTTCCAATCGTGCAGCAGGCCAAGTCGGCGTATCTAATCGTGTCTGTTTCATCTGTTCGGCCGGCCAGCTCGCTTGCCAAACGCACACACACACTGCAGAGTGAGGCACATTTTGAGTGGAGAGCAAATGGCGGCGAGTGGAAGAAATCTTTTCACTCTTGCTGCCTCTCTCGCGGCCTCAATTAATCCCTTCTTTTTCCCTCTCCTTCTTCTCTTCTCTTCCTCTCGCCCCTCTGGCTCTTCTTATTCGGATTAGAATTCCTCCCCGGCCAAGACTTGGCCATCATGATCGTTTGGTTGGCCTCAACTTATTCCAACTACCAGCCGCCCATTACTCCAGTGGGCGAACCACTGGCGCTGCTCGTTTGGAGCTTGGCTCAAAATGACAAAAAGAGTGTCGACTCTTTATAGTTTCCCTCCAGCAGTTCTGGATAGTTAGCGCTGCTTCGTGCTCTCTCTCTCTCTCTCTCTGCAGTTGCCACTGTTTGCGCCCCTGTTTCTGGCCTCAAACTTATTTGCACACAAACTCGCGTCTTGCCATCAATCTACATCGCTGGCCAAAATCTCACGAGCAAATCTGGCGCGCCTTTGGGTCCAACGAATGCAATCTAGATTTGTGCTTAAAATAACATGGAAAGAAAGAGAAGAGAAGAGCAAATGGAAAAGGGCAAAAGGGGGAACAGCCAGTGGAAGGAGAAAGTCTCATTATTCCGATATGCTCTTGTTCCGTTGCTCTTGTGCGATTTCACACAGAGAGAGAGAGACGTGCACAAAATGATCTCCAGACGTTCGGGTGGGCCAGTCTTCTGCGTGCCCAAGTCTTTGGGGCCAAAACAGAACCAGACTGCAGCATTTCACTTTGAACATTCGCCCGCTTAGTGTTTGTGTGTCGCAGCTAGTTTGTTTTGGTTATAGCAACAGCGACAAAGCATGTTCTATATGATGACACGAAGAGCAGAGTAATTTTAACTCCATCTGGCTCCATCAGAAGGCAGCCTTAGGAACAGACAGACACACGAGCAGAACACGCACAGACACACGCACAGACCAACAGAGAGCAACTTCACTTAACAGAGACCTACACTGTACTCTGGCCCGCTAAGTGCAGACTCTCCATCTCTCTCTCTCTCTTGTGGCAGTCCAAATTTACTAGTGCACTTCCACTTCTGGACCACTTTTGCCAACGTCCAAAGTGTCTGCCAACCGCCAACAGCCAACAGCCGGAGCTTAGGGTGCCGCCGCCCCACGCACGCAGCAACCATCTTCGGAGATGTAACAATTAATCATCATCTAGCGGAGCCTTGTTATTCATGGAGAGTGTGCTCTTGTCTATCTGTCTGCCTGGCTGGCTGCCTGTCTGTCCTAGTCCCAGTCTCAGTCCACCAAGTTCCTGGCCCACACACTTGGCCAGGGAATCCGCTCCAATCTATTCGCACGCAACCCAAACACCTGGCCCAACTTCCGGCCGATCTCTGGGTGCAGCTTGTTGTTATTATTATTATTCCTATTCGGCCAATTGTCCTCCCCACTTGCTGGCAGGCCCCGAACGAAATTCCCAATCGTTCTCCGTTTTCCTTTTTCTTTCTCCTCTTTCTTCCCTCTCTCCTTGGCCACTCACTCGGCCGGCTTATCGGCACACTTTGGGGGCCACTTTGAAGTGGCTCATTAATCAAGTGGGCCAAGTTGAATGCAGGCAAAACTCGCTCGCTTGCTGGCCATTTTGTTGCCACCAAAGTAGAGTAGAAGAGAAGAGAGGAGAGTTCCTCAGAGCAGCAGCAAATTCGCTTTGGGACTGTGGCAAACTCTCGAAACTGCCATCCAAATAAAGCCGCAGTTTGTCCCAAAGAGTGTCATTGCAGCCTCAGGCCTCGCTCCATTTGTGTCTGCTGGCCCAAGTCCAGCCGAGCAACCAGCCCTAGTCTGTGGGAGAGCAATCCTTTTCCTTTTACTCTTCTCTTCTCTTCTATTCCCTTTCCTTTCCTCACTCTCCTTTCTCCTCTCTGCCACCCTAGAGGCAAGTGCACAAAAGAGACTCTCCACTTGCGACGTTTGTCGCCCATGAGAGATGCGCGCACCAGAGAAGCACATTACAGACTTGCCTGGGCCAATTTCTTCAATCCAACACAAACACAAACTCACTGCCCCACAGCCACACCACAACAGCGCACACAACAGACTGCCTTTACCAATGGGCTGCCCACGCGCCTTTGGGGCACCATCATTAGCCACTGTCTGCTGGTCGTTAGTGCACAATGGCAGCTCCGGTTGGACACTTATTGGCCAGGTGAAAAGAGGCTCCTGGCCCCCTTTTGGCCGAGCAAGCAGATCAAATCCAGCCTTCAACCTGCCGCTGCCAAAGCTCAAAGGAGCTTGCCAGAGAATCCTCCTGGCAAGCTTCTTTTTCCCCTCAGAGTGTGTCAGCTGGGCGCTAATTCCCCAGCGCGTGGCTCCAATTTGATGCAAATGATATTGCATGACCACGGGCCAAAAGCGGACACTTTGCCCACTTTGATGCGCGACTCAGCCAGTGGAATCCCAGTGGAACATCGGCCTGGTTAGTCCTAATCTCTGGTGGCTGCACACACTACTCTCGCCAGACTGATCACCAGCAGCAGCAGTAGTCGTCGGCCAGCTCCCACAGAGAGAGAGAGAGCCTGCAATGAAATTGGAGATTCGGATGAAGTTTGTCATCTATCCTTTGGGCTCATCCTCGACAATGGAGAGGCCGCAAAGTAACGGGCAAGTCTCCAGAGTGGAGATGCAGCGGAATTGAAGAGGAGAAAATGGAGTAGGAGAGACTGTCTCTGAGCGGCTAGTTTGCTGCAATGGTCGTTCTGCTCTGTTTGCGCGCTGGTTTTCTCGCCGCGCCAAACAGTTGTTTGCTTCCAAATCACACAAAACTCACACAGACAGACACAGACAGACAGACAGACAGACAGACAGACAGACAGACATCCAGATCCATTACAACGAGGCCAGTCTCTGCGCCTCGCTGGATGTCTGCAGACTGTGAGGCGTGGAAAATTTTATGGCCATTCTCGTTGGGTGGGCAGGAAAAAGAGGAGCCCACAATGAGAGATCTCTGCTCTCTCGTGTGTGGCCGCAATTCTTGCTCTTGAGGCTAAGGGCGCCCCAGCGCAACTCCTTAGGGCTCCCAGTTGCTGTTCGCGAGCAGCAACTGGAGAAAAGAAGAGAAGCTCCTCAGAGAACAGCTCTCATTCTTTGAGAGCCATTACTTTGAGTTGCTTTCTCTCCTCCTTCTTCTCCTTCTTCTTCTTCTTCTTGTGCTTTGAGAGCAAAGTGATACATGCCAATTCTGCTCCCCCAAAAACGCCCACTTGGAGGCCTGGATTTGCCTGCTAATACATTTGCAAAGTGAATGATATTGCGCATTATCATATCTCATCCAGCCCCAGTTGGCTGTCTGTCTGTCTGTCTGTTTGTCTGGCAAGCTAGCTGGCTTGGCCAGTCAGCCAGTGTGGCCTTTTGGCTTTGTTGCCAGAGACAAGCTTTCATCAACATCATTTGCCTATTCGGCGCATCTTCCTCCATTGCGAGCAAGTGTTGTGTGTCAGAGGCACAAGAAGAAGACTGGTGAGCGGAATCCCAATTGAGTTTGGCCGCCCACTTGGTGCGTCTAGTCTCTTTTGGACTAGAATTTGGATGCACAAATTGTTTACGTAGCATAATGTTGATGTTACAATTCGGCCTCTCTGCCACATTTTGGCCCCGCACACAGTCTGCAGTATGCCCAGTCTCGCCCAGTCTCGCACACTCGCACTCACACGCACACTTGCAAACCAGACGCCCCTTGCTCAACCACTTTGCCGCCTTTCCACTTTCCCACTCTCCTTGGGCCATCTCTGCCGTCTGCCAAGTCACAAACAGCAGCCTCTCCAACTCGAGACGCCAGAAGCCAACGTGGCCAAAGGAGAAACAGGAAGAAGAACTTGCTGCTTTTGGCTGGCCGTTCACTGAGCGGCAGACTAGGAAGACTAGAAAGAGTAGGAAGAGTAGGAAGAGGAGCAAGTGGAGAGCAAGTGGAGGCCCCGAAGAGTTGGACCATCATCGTGGCGCAATTGGATGCAAATGAAACCGGCAGACAGTAAGCCTGGTGGCCAAGCATTGGTGGTTGCCGACATGCAGTTGTCTTGTGGGCCTTAATCTACATTATCAGAATGGGCCGGCCCACAAGCAACTAAACTGAAACTAAAGTTCCAAGTGAAACTGCAAAGGCGCCAACAATTTAATGGGCAATTTTGGCCCTCAGCTCTTTCTCACATGGCGCCTCTCTGGATGAGGCGAGTGGAGGAGTGCTAGTCTGTGGCCTGTGGCGATGGAGCTTAGGGCGAGGAAAGAGCGGCAAGCGGATGCTGCAGAGAAGCTGGCCTTGTGTATGAGTCTAACCAAGAGGGAAACAGTTTGGCCCAAGGACGAGCAAGAGGGGCTTTCAAGCGCGACTTGTGGCAACATATTGTGAGCTCCCTGCTCTTCGTTCAATGCTTGGCCTCTCTTCTCTCTCGCTCTCTCTCAGTGGCTTCTGGCTGGAGTCGCCTCGCTGGCTCCGCCGCTTTGGATATTGGCTCGCAATCAGGCGCCAGAGCAGCCGCGTGATGAGCCAAGTGTTCGCAACTTGAGGGCTTCACTGAGAGCCAGAAAGACACACAGACAGAGACTCAGAGAGAGAGAGAGACTGAGACTGGCATGAGAGCTGAGCTGATGCTGAACTTGATCGGTTAGCGAACTTCCGGCCCAAAGAAGAGCAAAAGGCGGCCAGAAGTGAGCAGACGCCCCAATGAGCCGGCGGATCATTAGCATCGGTGACGCAATGGGCCAACTAAACTCCAACTTCGACTCTCACTCTCACTCTCGCTCTCATTCGACTCGACTCGACTCGATTCGACTCAAGCCAACTCAACTCAACTCAACTGCAGTCAACTCAACTCGGGTCACTGACGAGTGATGCAGATGAGCTAGAGCCATTCATGTGGAGAGAGCGAGCGCCAGATATACGAGAAGAGTTTCCTCGGCCGCTTGATGAGCTGCACCAAATTGGACTCACTGGAGGTATCTTTCTCTTCCTCTTTCTCTCTGGATGTAATATAACCCCGTCAAGAGCGCCCAGTGGCGAGGCGGAAAAGGAGAAAGAGAGAGAGAGAGAGAGAGAGCCACGAGCTTGCCAGCGGGCACTCGTCTAGATTTGGCGCCGATGTTTGTGACAGTTATTAGTTAGCTCATTAGGCGCCAGTGCAGCCCAATGGACTTTGCTCGAACAGTCAGCCAGTCAGCCAGTCTGTGTGTGTGTGTCTGTAAGGGTGAGCATTGAGGTTGGTCTTGTTTGTGGCCAACTAGCGCCGACTGGCTTCCCTTCTCCTCTACTTTGTGCCACACTTCCAATTGCTTTGGGGCCCCATTTTTTCCACCAACACGCGCACAGTTGTCCTTGTGTGTGGCCCTCTGGCTGCTTACTGCTTACTGCTTACTGCTGGCAGTCCCAAACTCGCCCACAACACACAATGGGACCTCTCCGTCTCTGGCAGTCAGTCTCTCTCTCTTTCTCGTCCGCCTCCACTAATTCTGCCTTTGCCGCTCAAATGGGACGCCCATTCAGCTGTTTGCTCCAAACGTAGCCCAAACAAATCGCCCATTCGAGACTGCCAGCCAATCTCTGGCCACCCACTTTTCAGTCCCCCTCTGCTTTCCCCCTTTTTCCTCTTCTTCCCCCCCCCCCTTTTTACGCCCCCACTTTCACTCGGCTTTCCAGCACTAATGAGCCGACTAATCTTTTGCCCCAGCTCGTCGTCTGCCATTGTTTTTCCCTCTCTTATGCTTCATCTGGATGCCATCAGGCTAGCTGGCTGGCTAGCTAGCTAGGAGAGCTGGCCAACTTGCCAGACAGTCAGCCGGCCCACCAACCAGCTAGCAAGCTCGCCAGTGGCCGGCGGGTAGAAATAGTTGTCTGGCTAGAAATGGCAGTGAAAAAATGCAACACAGTAGCAGAGTGGCGGCATTAGCAGCAGTCTGAGGCAGTCGTTTGGAATTTCCGCCAGTTCCATGCTCAGTTGCTTCCAGTCCCAGTCTCTTGGCCGCCGCCCAGCCATTAGGTCTGGCCACTTTTCGTCCAGCTTGGGCCTCTTTTGGCCGCTCGTTCTGCACTGGCACTTGCAATGGACCACTGTGCACTTGGAAGCGGCGCAGTTCCAAGTTCGACCATTATTGTGTTCTGCTGGTCCCACTCTTTTGGGCCCCAAAGAGTAGGGTAGGCTGGATGCGCGCGGAACTTTATCTCTATGTTGCCGGCCATCTTTCGGCCGCAGTCTATCTCTGTGGGTTCTGGGACACAGAGGGAACTGCAAACTGGAAACTGCCGCCAACAGAGACTGGCCGCGTTGTCAAGACGAGCTTCTCGAGCGGGCGCCCATCATTGTCAGTCCAACGAGAGCGCCCCCACTTGGCCGCAGTTTTGCTTCTCTTGCTTCGGCCGCCCAGTTGGCTGCTCGTGCGTGCGAGCAACTGCCTGCAACTCGTCACTGGCCTGCACCTCAAGCCGCAAAGCTCCATCCTTTGCTCTCTGTCCATGTGTGCGGCCAGACTGGCGGCCAGACAATTGTCAACTATAGACAGTCTGTTCCCATTTGGCCGCCAACCAGCAGCAGGCGTGTGTCCAGCGGCCGAGTGGGGCAATTTGTGTGTGTCCAGCAGCAGCAGGAAGGCGCCTTCTCTCCCAAAGGCTGGCCAGAGGAACGAGCTGCGAGCCAAACGGAAACGTGTGCGCGTAAAAATTCCAAAGATTCTGCCTGCCAAGCCAAGCGACAGCTTACAGTGGAGACACTCATTTAGAAGTCAGACGCCGGCATCTGTGTCATGTTGGCGCCCTTCGCTCTGCTGCACGTCGCCGCTGCTCAGCCGCCGCTCTGCTGCACTGCTGCACTGCTGCACTGCTGCTCTGCTGCTCTGCTGCTCTGCTGCTCTGCTGCTCTGCTGCTTTGCTGCACTTCTCCACTTGTGCACTTGTGTGCAGTTGTGCAATGGCCAACTGCTGGCACCCTTTTGTCCAGATTGCCTCCACTGGGGCCACACACGCCGCTCGATGTCGCCCAAAGGCGCCACAAAACACCCAGCCGGCTGACCAACAACTCAGCCACTGGCCAGTTCTCAGCCCCCAAAAGCCGAGAGTCCACAACTGAGAACTGAGAACTGAGAGCCGGCGCAACGGATGCCGGCTGAATATCAATGGCTGGCTGGTGGGCGAGTAATTCGTGATGCTCGCTGATGATGTTGTTGCTCTTTGCTTTTTTCCCCCCACCCTAAGGAGTGAGTGTGGCCGCCAGCAGACTGGCTTGGGGGCGCGAGTGAAGTCTGCCGGCAAAGTGTTGGCGTGCGTGTCCAAAGTTTGGCCGCCACTTTTGGCCCCTTCGTGCCCGCAGACTAGAGTCGACTCGAGTGGGGGCGCCTCTATTTGCCGATCGGGCTCTCCATTTCTGGCCCAGTCCCAACCAGCGGCCACTGTTTGCCGCCCGCCAACCAGGCCGCTTCCTTCCTGTGACGAATGGGGCCACATAGGTGAGCGATGTTTTTGGAATTGGGCAAATTCCGCCCAGTTTCAGTTCCTCTCTCTCTCTCTCTCTGTGCACTGGCGGCGCCCCATTGCGCCCGGCCGACACGCACACGAGCGCACCACTAGCTGCCGGCCTGCCCCAGTCCCACACACACACACACACACACACACACACACACACACGCACGCAGAGCCACACAAATAAAGTGCACGTCTCTCTCCACTGCTGCAGGCCGCCCATTCCAGCCGCACACTGTCTCCCCCAACGCCAAGCAGCAAGCGCCCACCAACAACCAGTAACCACCCAGCGCCCTCCTGCTCCTTCCGCGTCCGGCCGCTGCATTCTGGCTGCCCAACTCCAGCGCGGAAATGAATCCGCCGGCCGCTCCTTTGCCCCAGTTTGGGGTGAACGTGCAACCCCAAACTGCAGCTCCCAAACTGCAGCTCCCAAACTGCAGCTCCCAGTTGAACTCGCCCGGCCGAGATGTCGCCCACTTGCGCGCTCCTCGCCCGGCCGCCCGCAACTCGCCGCGCTTCCGGTTGGCCGCATATTGAAGCGACAACATTGGGCGGCCGCACTGCCGGGCCACTGATACTGGCGATCGATAAGCGGCCGGAGACTGTGCGTGGACTGACTCTTGCATTGGTGGGCGATAAGGGGCGAAAAAAGGCGAAAAAAGGAACAGGAGAATGCGGAGAGGAAGTGGCGGTTAGAGCTTAGGGGCGGCCCAAGTTTGCTTGTGGCCGAATAGTCAGCTCTTTTTGGGGGCCCACATTGTTCGCTTGGGGAGACAAAGGGGGCGAAAACTTGACGATTTTTCCCTCCAGCTTTCTTTTGCCTCCAGCTAGCCAGCTCGCCAGGAAGCAGTCAAATTAGTTGTCGCCCTTTTTGTCGCCCGTTCCTTTTTGTTTTCCTTTCCTTTCCTTTTTCTCCTCCTCCTTTGCCTCCACCACCAAGCTTGTCTGATTGGAGACCAGCCAGTTCCGCGGCCGCCTGATTGTGGGCCCGCGCCGCTCGGAGACACTGGAATGAGCGGTGTAAAATGGCAAGACCGACCGCTTTCGTCATCGTTTTTCTCCAACCATTTTGGCGTCGCCCAACTCGCTCGCTTGGGGCTTGACGGTTGGCGTTTGATGCTGCGTGTTGGCAACACAAATGGCGAACAGGAAGTGGCAAGTTGGAGGAAAAAGTGGGTCAAAATTGGTGGAGCGACCAGGAGGGAGGAATTTGCATTTCAATTGGAGTGTGTGATGTGTTTCCCTTTGCTGAAAATTGCACGCCAGCAGCAAACGTGCTCCAAGAACCAATTTGGCGCCTCCAGAACAATGAGAGCAGCTGAAGCTTGTCCAAAAGTGGGCGCCCACAATTGCGCTTTTGAGGAAACTCTCTCACCTGAAGTCGGCACGCAGCTAGACTGGTGGTCTCTCTCCATGCATGGACATTGCTCTCTTAGACGCCTTCTCACAACGACGCTCAACACAAAAGACAACAGTCTCTGATCTAGTCTCCCTCTGGCGCTGCTTCTTGACCCTCTCTTGGCGCCTCCAAACTGGTGCCAAACTGGCGCTGAGCAGCATCATTGGTGGCTGCATCATTGGAGCTGCTCTGTTGTTTGCCCTCATTGTTCCAGGCCAAATATTAGCCCAGTGTCTCCCAGATGAGAGAGGTAAACAGACGTCCCAAGCCTGAGGGACGATTGGTGCAGAATTTGAGGCGCCCACTCGGCGCCATTAGCTCTGCAAGCGTCTGCAAGGGGCAAAGTTGATGTGCTTTTTTCCTTTGCTGCAAGAATAACGAGCAAGAGAATGTTTTTCTTCCCTTGTCATCCGACCTCAGCCCCACAGACTGTCCTGTCTACCTCTCGCTCCTAGTCTCTCCTGTGCTTGTCTCTAGCCCGCGGCTGCCTGGGATCTGGTTAGCTGAAAGACGCAGCGGCACACACTCCTCCGCAGCTCAGCGAAGGGGCGCCCACCCCTCGCAAGTCTCGCCAAGCAGCCAGCCACGAACCACCTGATTTCCGCACCACTAGCACCGTCGTCTAGCACCAAAAGAGAGAGAGTCCAAATCCGTTTAGGCTGGTGGCAAATTTCCTCCCCAATGTGCCCTTTTTTCCCCTCCCCTCTGGGCCTCCCTTCCTTCCTTCCTTCCTTCCTTCCTGTGCGCCCCTTTGCCACTCTGGCGGCGCCCAATCCAATCCAATTCAATTCCCCCCTTCCGATCAATCAATCAACTGCAGCACTCAAATGTCCTCTGTTGCTTATCTCGATGATTTCCCCCCAACCTCCAGGCCAGACCTTTTCCTCTCTGGGCTCTTCCCAACTGGCTTCTTCACCAAGTTAACGTTGGTCCTGCGCGCCCAAGCAGCCAAATTAAATAATTCGCCCTCTTGTTTTCGCCCCCACTTAGGCTTCTCTTGCCTCCATCTGCCGCCGCTGCTGCTCCAACTGGTGCTGCTGCCTAGGGGCACTTGCTACTGTCTGTCTAGCTCTCAGCTTCAGTTCGTCAGCTTGCGGCAAAGAAGAAGAAGAAGACGCCCAAGTTGAGCCAACGCTCAGGTTCTCCAGACAAACAGAGCTCGTGTGTGGGCCTGCATTTCCAGCGGCCACACTCAGCCAGACTGCTCGCCTTTCAGACACGGTCTAGCCCGAATTGAATTCACGCCAAATCGGCTGAGCAGCCGCCGGCTTGAGCAAACTCTTGCCAACAACAATTTTCCTCAATCTGCCGCCCATAACTCGTCGCCTGTTTGCGATTTAATTTAAACCCTCCACTGTGAGCTCCACTCTGGCCACCTCTAAGAAAGCTCAGCCAGCCAACTGGCAAGACACACAGTCTGACAGACAGATCGGCAGATAGAGAGACACACAGACAGCTGGAGACAGTCTCCACTTGCTAGACAGTGGCTTTTCTTTCTTCTTCAATCCCAAACATTGGCCCTGCAGACAAACTGAAACTCAAGTTTGGAGTAACAATCTCTGGCAACCAATCGCCCTCGTGAGCTCTTTATCTTCTTGTGGTCACAATTTCACTCCTAGTTTATGGTGCGAACAATCGATCGAAAATCACCAAATGTTGACCAATTGTTGCTCAAGATCCAATTTGAGCTCGTCTGGATCGATCAATGTGACCCAGTTTGGTCTCCTAAATCAGTTTCGACCTTCTCGCTCAGTGTTTTCTTTGTCTAGACGGCCAACTTCCTGCTAGTCTGTGAGACAGAACGACTCATCTCGAGCACGAACAAGAAGCCCACTCGAGATGCTGATCGGAATTGACACTGATCATCATTCACCGAAACAAAAACGAACCAATAGCGCACATTTCCGACGGGAAAAAGTAGCCTCCCAGTTCACTTGGCTGGCTTGCCTTAACGCTGCTTGTCTCTGGGGGGAAACTGGGTCCTTTTTGGCGGCCGGCGACAAACAATGTCAAGTAATTTGCGCGACTTAATGTCTCTGTTTCCTCCTCTTGAGCCCTTTTTGTCTCGCTGGACCGAAGAATTCAGGAGCAGAAGAGGCAAAAGTGGCAAGGTCCAAGTTGGCAGCTCAAGGTTCTCTGAATTGCAATGGAATTGGCTCTGGGCGAGTAAAAGCAAGTGCTCTAAAGCTGCACCCTAAGCATTGGCCTTCTCGCGTCCAAGAGTCTCTTTGGAGGCCACTGCTTTGCGCTATCATTTGGGCAAAGCTCAAGTCAATCATCGTTGGCCTTGCACGGGCGGCCACTGCTCGTGTTTGGCCTCTTTTGGGCGCCACCAAAGAGGCAAAGAAGAGCCCACTGACAATTGGCCTGCAATCAGACTTTATTGTCGGCCTGCTCATGCTAGAGACTGCTGCAAGAGACTGGCATGAATGGTAGGCCAGTCTCTAGCCCACCAAGTCCCACCCTCTTCACTCTGTGCATGAGCCGTCCCACTTGGACCGGACAATTCTCATTAGTTCTCCTCCAATCGAGAGTCCGGCTGGCCTGAAGGAGTCTCGAGTGGCTTGTTTGTCGGCCGAGTTAGTGTGCTCGTGCGTCAAGAGCAGAAGAGAGAAATGCGAGCCCAAATTTCCGCCCTCGAGACTCTCCAATCAGTGCAGCTCTGTGTCAGCAGTGGTCCCCAAACTCGGCCAGCACAGAGGGGCCCAACAGAGCTCACTTCCCTTCACTTGCTTTGGACTCGCCGATGCATGAGAGGCGGGCCTTAAAGACACTGCTCTCTGTGTCTAGCTTGCCAACTTCACACAGACTGGCCCTCCTCTCGAGTGGCCCCACTGGAGACTTTGCTGCTCGACTGCCAGACTTGAGACGCGACTCGACTCGGAACAATGTCGCTCACGAGCTGATCCAATGAAAAACAGGTGCCGCCCAGCTCGCAAAGTGCCCACAACTGCCGAGCGGCTGCCAATCGCGGAGCTCTGGAAATCAATGCGATTCGAGATGGAGTCTGAATTTACGTGACGTGGGCCCATCATTATTGGCTTAGCGCAAGATTGTTGTTGCCTCTCTTCAAGGCTGAGACACTGAGTTCACACTAAGCTAGAGTGACGGTGCGTGAGGCCAATTTTTCTCCCTCGTCGCTCGCTGCTCTCTGCACGTCTTCCCAGTGGTCTTCTTGGTCTTCCTGCTGGCGCCCAACTGGCCGCTTGATCTCATTTTGGGCTCCCCTCAAATCCGGCACACTGCATACAAAGCGGCCACTTTTCAGTGCCAATCTGAGCCACCAAGCTCGCACTTGGGCTCCTCCTCTGCCAACGTCCATTGGCTGGCGTTGAGTGGGGGCCAATTTGCGAATCACTGGGTGCAAAGAGGAGCCCCTTTGATCGTGCGGCAGCAGCTCGCCAATCTTAATCATTTGCCCATTTCCTTGCCCGAAGAGGCGCCACAGCTCAGCTCAGCCCCGGAGATCAGCTGCCAGCCACTCGCCTTCGCGCCTTTGCCTGCCACTTGCTGTGAGGCGCCGCCCACACACAACTGGTGCAGCTGGAGATTTTGTTTCCGCAAACAGGCGAATATTGTTCCAGGAATAAGTCCACCACTTGGCCACTCTGCCAAGCTGGCAGCCCAATCACCTGATTGGCTCGCTCGAGCTCGAGCTTTGACACACAGCCAGCAGAGTGGAAGAGAATTGGCCATCTCGCGCCAAATGTCTCTCCATCCATCGGTTTTACTGAGCTTCCTCGTCCGAACCTGAGCTCGCCCTCCGGCTGTGCTGGGAGCTCGTTGTCCATGTGGCTCAGCGCAGACCATTAGCAATAAAGAGTTGCAGGCAACTTGATCCTCTTCCATTTCGTCCGCTGCTCAGCCAACTCTGCACACTAGTCCATGAGGTCGCCGCCACTTTTCCACAAGCCGAGCCTCTAAAATTGGTTCCGGCCCAGAACTAAGCTAACAGGCTCCATTAGCGAGATCGCACTGTGTTCCCGTTTGGCAACAAAATCGGCCCATTTGCTGCCCACTTTCTTTGGGCCTCTCTGCGTGTAGACAGTCGCCCTCAGCCATCCACTAAGACGAGAGCTCGTCCTCCTCTCCCTCGAGCCACAAACTCTTGATGCTTCTCGAGTCCGAAAATGACTTGGCCACTGTCCGTCTCAGTCTCACTTTAACGCCAATTGCAACACTATCCAGTTGAGCAACACTGGCCTGGAACGAGGAGAAGAAGAGCATAACTGGGCCCCAAATGCTCTTGTGTGGCCACTTCTTCTCGCTGGGCTGAAGATGCGCTCACATTTGCGGCCCAACCTCATGCACAATTGCTAATCCATTGCAACATTTCCTATTATCTTTCCCCTTCCTTCCAGCTAAACGCCCACTTCTTTGTCCATCTGCTCGTGTGGCCTCATTTCCTCGCCAAACACTCTCTCACCGTCGACCATTCCGGCGGCTGAGCTCGCTCTCGTTTGTGTTAAAACACTGAACACAATGGGCCCACTAAATTGGAGCCACCGGCAAGGCAGTTAATTTCCTGTCCACCGGCAGCAAATTGGTAGCTATCTCTGAGGGAAAGAGAGGCGAGCTTCGCGTGAGCTTGTCATAATTTTCTGCCCATTTTCCGCGGGCCTGTTTGTTTTGCTCGTCCAGTTTGCTCCTCTGTGGCGCCATCTAAATATTATCTCCTCTGCTTCTGCTTCTGCCACTGCTGCTCAATGGCCAAACACTTTGGCCCAAATCGATCCTGTTCATGACCGTGGGCTATGTTGCAGGGCCATAAAAGCGCCCATTATACCAAATGGCTGGCGGCTCTTCTCCCATTTGAGGTCTCTCTCCACTTTTCATCATCAAGCTCCAATCGAACGAGCAGAGAAAAGAGCAACAAAAAAGCAGAACACTAATCGGCTAAAAAAACAATCCAAATCACTGCACAGGCATAGTCCATTTAGGCAGCACAAAACAAGGGATAAGCACGAGATTGACCGCATGACAATGACTATGGTGAGTATTTCGGTTGCCATGTTGGTAGCCACCAGGCAAGCAGGCTGATGCTTTGCGAGAGAAGCCAAATGGATGCTAATCATCATTGCCAAAGATGAGCTTAATGATTTTGCTAACGGATTAATTCCTCATCCTTCTGATGAATTCAAACACATCATGTGAAACTGTTGAAACTCAAACACTTGGCTTCAGTCCATTGAGATGCCAGATTCTTTTTCCATCGAGTTGCGCTCATTGCTCACTGGCCTCCTGCAACGCGAGGTCCAAAAGCGGCTTGGTTGCCGGGGACGTGGAGCTGAGGATGTCAAGTCGCACCCATTCTTTCGGGGCATCGATTGGCGGGTCGTCTTCCTGCAGCGTCTCAATCCGCCCCTAATCCCAGCCAGGGGCGAGGTGAACGCAGCAGACGCCTTCGACATCGGAAGCTTCGACGACGAGGACACCAAACACATCAAGCTGACCGAGGCGGACCAGGAACTTTATAGGAACTTTCCAGTTGTTGTTAGCGAAAGGTGGCAACATGAGATAGCGGAGACAATCTTTGATACCATAAATCATGAGGCCGACAAAGCTGAAATGAAACGAAAGAGCAAAAACAAATTGGGCTACCAGGAGGAGGAGGAACAATCGGATTGTATTCTTCATGGTTACGTTAAACGTTTGGGTGGCACTTTCACTGCAACTTGGTTGACTCGTTACGTTCGTTTGTATCCAAATAGGTTGGAACTTTGGAGCGACTCGATGGGCAAGCAGCCGGAGCTAATCTTCATGGACCAAATTGAAGAGGTTTGTGAGGATTTTGTTCAGATAAAAAACGAACAATGCATTGTGATCAAGCTTTACAATCATTCCAAATTCGTGCTCACAAATTCGGTAAGTTTTCCTCATTGTCTTCAATTCAATTTCAGAATGCGAACCTTAAATTACAATCTTAGATCAAGAAGATGAGTCAACTTTTGAACGCTTTTGTTAACTGTTTGGAAAAAATTTCTTCTTCAAAATCGCACCAATCGAAAATCATCAACTTCAATCAAATGAATTGATCTCTCAGGATGAGATTGGCCTCAAAGAGTGGCATGTGTCTCTGAAGGCAGCCCATAGAGAGTCGCTGGATATGATGACCACAATGGCCGAGAAGGCGACCAAAATATACGGAACCGAAATTCCCCTCAAACACATGGGCAAGAGACGCCAGCAATTGCAACAACAAGAGGCGGCCAATGCTGCAGCTTCGGGCAATCTGGCCACCAATTGGGAGCAAAAGATTATACAGAAAGAGCTGCAGGCGTCCTCGAAGTCCGCAGCCGCCGCCGCAAAGGCAAACCAAACTTCATCTGCCCAAGTTGGACAGCAACAAGTGGAGGGCAAAACAATCTCCTGCCCGCCAATTGCTGACAACGAGCACCAAACAAGTGTGGCATCTCGCCAACAAGTCCTCCAAATTAGACAGCCGAGCCAGCTGAGCTCAAACATGCACCGCCATTCTCACAGGTCTCACCATGCCCATAGGTCACACTCGCACCGCCACCACCACCATCACCACGCGCAAACTATTGGTCCTGATGGAAAGATAATCACATCATTGGTCGCCCATCGGAGTTCTCATTCGCATTCTCACCATCAGCAATCATCGCACAAACATAGCTCCGCAAACAGACAATCCTCAACTGCAAGCCGCTCATCTGGACACAGCCGTCTGGGGCACAGTGTGTCCCAGTCTCAAGCTCGTAAGCAAACATCCACAGGCAACAAGGATGAGGCTGCCTGCAAGAATCAGACGAGCAGTGAGGATCGTCGATCTCGGCAGGAAGAAAACGAGACGCAGGATGTACCAAGTTCCTCAAATGAAACAAAGGAAGAACCTTTGGGGCGAACGGGACAAGAGGTTGAAAGCGAGAAGAAAGAGTTAGAGCCAAAGGAGATCAAGCAAATTCAGGAGTCATTAGGAAGTGAACAACAAATTGATGATGCAAAGAATGCGGATGGAACGAAAAATGGAACCGCCGGCGAGAAGCAGAACGAGCATAAGGCTGTACTTTCGCCTTCTGAATCGGGCGAGAGTCCCGAATCGGATGGTGATAAGAGTCAACCTGGAAGCAGCAGTAGTTCCGAGAATAGTTGCTCGAGTGCAGAGGATAGACAGTCGTCGGAGGCCCAGCTCAGTGCAACAAGTCAGCCTCTTGGTCCCGAAGAGAAGGACACAACAGTGACTAATGCAAAGGAGGAGAAACCCTCAGCCAGCTTGGGCCAACATGAAGGCATCAAGGTGAATTTGGCGGTTAGTCTGGAGAATGTCAACGAGCAGCAAGAGGTGCTAGTTGATCCTTCGAAAAGAATCACTAGCGATAATAAACAACGAGAGCAAGACTTGGTGGCCCAGTACGAGAAGTTGAATATCAGTGCAAGGAACTCATCATCTTCCATCGATGACAATCTTGTACAATCTTAAGAATAATAATAAATTTCTCATCCCATGATAGCATTTCGCTAGTTGACCGAGTCATAAAGCTGTTTGGCGTAACTTGAATAATCTCTGTGTGTCTTGCAGTTGACAGATCGAAAATAAGTTATCTCAAGATGCTTGAACTGTGCGAGGACTCATCTCGAAAACTCAAGCTCGCTATCACTTACAGATGATGGAAATACCAGTTTCCCTTTATCTATCAAGCGCCGAATTTAGCTTGTCATAGGCTAGGACGTTCCGCTTCGAGTTTAAGTGGGTCAGCCTAGTTAGATAAGATGAACCATATCGCCTCCCTCACGAGCGTGGTAGTTTGTCTTTTGGTCAACTCTTTGAGGGTGATGAAACTGACTCAAGTGAGCTGGTCGATGTACGGACAGTCAACTTCTGCAACTGGGAAACTTTCACGCACACTCTCAGACCTCTAAATCAGACAGATGACATATTTAGATGCCATCTAGCTCAAGTGTCTGCTACTGTGACACCAAAGCAACTGTTGGGTGGTAGAGGTGTGCAGACATATGGCATTCTCAGTAGTCTTGGCCGAGCGAGTTTATTTTTGCAGTCCAACAGCAACTAGTGATCATATCCCATGAGAGTCGTCAGTGTGTAGAATAGGAGGGTGCCAACCCCACTGCCTTGGAGATGGCTCACTAGAAAACGAAATTCGTAGAATTCATCCGAGGCAGCAGGGGATGTCGAAAGGTTGGGTTCCGGAGGAACTAAGTGGTGGAATGTCTCTTCGGTAGGTGTAGATATTATACTTCGATCCCTGGAACATCCTCTCTTGTGAATTCTGACAGTCCACCTTGTGGTAGTTTTTTCGCCTAATTCTTCAGACATTTTGTCACTTCATGGGTCGTGTGGGAGCCGCAATTTTATCAGTGACTTGTCACGAAGTGCGCACAAATGGCTTGACTTAAGCAATTGATGAAACGAGAGCCGAGCTTGTATATGGTAGAGAGCCTGAGTATACTGGTCAAGAGAGACTAACTATCAAATTGGCGACGATTATCGTTTCATATTGAAACTTGGTCTCGAGGGTGGATCAGGTTGAGCCAGTTCACGAAGAGACTCACGTGCAGGCTCTGCTCTTTCCCGAGTGAATCAAAAGCCTACATCTTATCACTCGATGCTATGGACAGCCTCATTTAGATTCCCTAGGTTGACATCTTAAGAGTTGGTTCGAAAAAGCGGAAGTTGCAGTACGTAAGATCGAGCAAGAGGCGATTGCCGGGACATCCGCTGACTGGCAGTTTCACCGAAATACTGGTCAGCTATTGAAGAAGACTCTCTCAAATTCAGAGTCTGGAATTGGCGGATGTAGCACTTCAGGAATAAAATCGAACTTTCATTTAACTTTTCCATTCAGAATCTTCATTTATTGCCAACCATCGAGATCCTAGCCGAAGAGCTCATGTGAGTTGAATGGGCTGCAGAATTCTTGACCCTCCTTGATGTTGAACCGGCGGCGCACATTCATGGACAGCGCGAGTGCGAGTTTGGCCCGGCACCATTCCTTGCAAGTGCGAAAAGTGGTGAAAACTTTGGCTCACATGTCCAACTATAAACAAATGCATTCAGCATCAAGATTTCCTATTATATATCCTATCCAATTAACGAAACACTCGGTCTAACTGTAAAGCAATAAGCCCACCTAGCTCAGCTTCACTCTGATAGACTGCAGTGTCAGCAATGAATTTCATCAATGCAGGTTATTCATCCCTCCGGACTCATATCAGAGAGTCCTTAGATGTCAGTGAGAAAAGAAACATTTTTGCCTCTATGGTAGCTGGAATACTCGTAAGTAAAAGCATCTCATTTCATCGCAATCCTCTTTACATATCTTGATCTCGGGCTAATTTATCAACTCAACAATTCTGAACCTCAATCCGATGATCATAGTTTTTTTCAGGATGGTGGATAATGATTGATGTGGGGGCTAGATACAAGACTGTAGAAGATTACCACGGCGGATTCTATGTTTTCGGTATATTTGGAACAGTTTCATTCATAATTGTCAATTCTATATCGAATAGCCAGCTTAGAGACGAGGGTTACGGTGGTTCAAACCCACGGGCTGCTAAAGCTTGTCTCCTCTTGGGTTTCATACTCGGCTTTACCGCCTTAACTGGTTCAGTTTGGATATTGATCAGTGAGTACGCATCTGGAAAATATGCTAATCCATATCCTGGAGTTGCACTACTGTTGCAAAATATACTCATCTTTCTTGGATCTCTCATCTTCAAATTTGGAAGAATCGAGGGCGAGTAGAGAGTTAATCCTTATTTCTGGAACATTATGCCGCGCCAAAACTCGCAAACTCGATGATAAGTGATTAGGTAACACCTTTCCAAAATGTTACTCAAGTATAGTGAAGGCAAGCTTAACTGTTGTGAAGATCCTAACGATGAAAGTCGCCACTGACCATCTAATCGACTCAGTCGAACCCTCCTTCTTATCTAAGACATTGTCCGGGTATTAAACAAAGGGTTCACTACGAATGAAAACATGACGAACCTGCCAAAAGTGAAGCATCTCATATTAGACTGTACATTACAAAGATAAAAATAGCCATAAATCTTTGGAGCAAATCCTCCACTACAGTATACTTTTAATTTAGTGATTCTTAAATATTCGTATACACTTCGCCGGAAAGCGTCTGGTGCTCAATTAGGTATCTCTCGAGCCACCAATCCCTAATATCATCTCCTATTTTCTGGAAGCCGTTTTCTGGGCAAACGCCTGCCCTGAGTCATTTCGCTATCCTAGAAGATTTCCTTCTCTTATCGTCCTAGTTATGTATATGATGGCATATATGATCATTACAAACACCAAATTATCACAATTCTTCTTATACTCAATTGATTTGAGTCGGTCAATGGGGTATCGTTGTGTGTTTTCTCGATCTTCAGCCTCGTGGAATGTAAGTTGCGTCATGTCAGGAGAATTGGAACTAGTCTAACGAAGTGTTCATCGAAATTAGACACAATATCAATAAAGAGGCCCAATGTGGATGTGGCGAATTGTGACAATGACATAGAAATGGTGACTATAAATATGAACAATATCAAGCGCATGCATTCGACTAAAGATGCAAGAGGATAATCCACCATTGGTGGAATCATGTTAGGTAGTTTGGGTTCACTTAGGTGGGGGAAGTCATCTACTATGTTGTACATTTGTGCTAACTAATAGCCTTACCCCAATAGTCTGATTACGAGTGAGACAAATGTATATGTGTCGATGTGTATCTGAGTATGTACAAAAGATGCAACAGAGATGTTTGGGTTGTGTGTGAGTTCCGGAGATTTGAGGCGGCAGGAAATAACTGGGACAGTTATATTCTTGCTATGAGTAATCAATATTTAGGAATGGGTGTGATCTCAGTCGTTCCTCTATTTAGATTGAGGCAGTCTTATCCTGGTGTGAACTTAGCAGTCATTCACTAGTGACAGACGGGGCTGATGATTATTGAGTTTTCTGAAATTGAGTTCACTGGCTTGACAAGTATTCACCCAGCGACCTTCTATGGCCTAGGGCATGTTGGAGCTCACACTGTAACTTCTGAGAGTATTTCGGTCAGTATGTCTAGAAGTAAGTTATTTTTTTTAGTTCTATCTTTCTCACTTCCTTGCAGTGGTTTTGGACTGATTATGCAAGCTCAGCCTGAGTGGGACTGAAAAAAGCATTGCTCTTTCCAAGAGAAACTCAGCAAGGTTTGTCCGATATGCCACCGATTTGGAGGCCTATCAGGTGTTGTTGTTGGCTGTGCTGCAGTCCACTTGTTGAAACAATAACACACACAAGCAATGCGAGCTTGGAATAAACGAGCACACATTCGAGTTCTATTTGCTAGCCGAAAACTAGTGATGTGAGTGTAACGCTTTTTACCTCTGAGACTGCTGCCGCTGCTCCTGCGTGGCGCCCGCCGCATAGTCTTAGCAAAATACTCTTGATGCCTCCCAGCTCTGTCTTAGCAGGTGCCTTGGGCTGGGCAATAGTGCTTGCTAGCGTGGCGTTGATTAAGGGGGGGGGGCATGGATAGTTGGGAGAAAAGGTGAGAGAGAGGGAGACAGACAGACAAACAGCGAAAAGTTGAGGCAGACACTGCGGTTGGATTTTGAAACACACTTTCTCATATCGACTCCTCGACCTTCGAGGGAAATCGGCAATAAAGGTTCGAAATGCCGCCTCACGCACCGAGACAGTGTTGTTTTTTTTGCTATCACTGCATCTCCACTGCATCACTACTTTGCTTTCCCTTGGCGATGGAGTAGAGTTAGGCCATAAGAAAGGCTCAAGCAAATGAGCAGTCGAGGGGTGGCTGAAAGTCTCAGCAACTTGGTGGAGACATATCTTTTCCTCCTTCTCCATTGCGCGGTCGCCTCCCAGCATTCTGCGATAATCAATCTCGGCAGGCTTGCCTCTTTAGATTCAAATGGTTTGTGTGCTAGGCCGCAAGAGAATGAGAGACGTGCCGCCAATATTGAACGAACAACTGGCACTGGTTTAGATTACGGGTTAAAGTGTGCCAGCAGCACGGAGGGGAAGGCTTCGAGCTTACGAAACGAGTCGCTTGAGCTTGTTCGGCGGCTTCATAAGCGAGAGGTTGCCTCTCTGAGACCTGGTTCTGGGTTGCCGTTCCAAAAGGTGAACTTATGAGCTTGGTAGTGCAATACGGCCGAGATGACGGCTGAGACTGAGCGCCCTGAACTTGAACTGCAGACGCAGATTTATATTATGCCTCCAAGACAAGCGTTCCCGTAACCAACCAGCTGAGGCAAACAGTCGCTTATTAGTCTCCAAAAGAGCAGCCGCAAACACTGAGCAACAAGTGGCTCGAGTTTGCGTAGAGCTTTGGATGCCAGAAGTCGAACAGATTGCGTCAGATCAGACGCCAACTGCACAAGAGGCAAGCCACAAAATCGACACTTGGAAGCCACAAACAGGCATCACAACCAGCCAAGGCAACCCAGCCAATGAACACAAAGGAACTCCTCGTTCAGCCGCACTCAAACACCATTATTGAGCCTCGTATCAGATCTCTCATGCAATCTCTAGAGATAAGCGGGCCCCACTTTCTTTCACAATCATTCTGGAAGCTTCCCTAAGACTGAAATAAATATCACTCCGCTCGGTCTGCAGGATAAGTTGCCTCCCCGATCGTCTCCATGATGGCTCGAGTCAACATCTAGCGCATTGTTAGCCAATTCTTCTCCAGCTAAACGGTGTCTGCTTTTGTTACAAAATCCGAATCTCGACCCCCTTTGGCTCAGCAGACAGTGATGAGAACGAGTGCCAGCAAGCTGCACTTCACGGCTTCCTCTTTGTTTCAGCCTAATTGCTGGCGCTCGTGAAATTTCGACGGTATTTGGAGGCAATTTATTAGAGTTGTAATCGTTGAGGCAGACCGTCACTTCTGTCTGGAAACTGTTTGATCTCTTCTGTCGAAAACTCGCTAAGATCGAACAGACGGGAGCACTCTGATGCTACTCGCCAGCGACCTTTTCCACTTACAACAACAAGAAGGAGACCTTTCGTAGACTGCCAAGATCGAACCTTCAGCCACTCTGCGTGTCGCATCCAAGCTGGCAAGGAAGCAATCAAGGAAGAGACTCGAGAAAATGCGTGAATTTATTATCCGAAAGCGTGGTCTCTTGTTGTTGTTGTTTCCAACCGTCGAGGCAAGGACAAAGATAGTTCGCCTTGAAGTCTCGTGGTGAGAAGAACAAAAAGGGAAAAATTTCACCAAGCGGCTGGTTGATCTGCAAGAAGCTGATTGCCAGCTGAGGAATCTGCATGCAAAGAGGAGTGAACAAACATCTTGGATGAGTCACAAGAGTTTGAGAGACAATCGACATTGTTCCCCAATCGCAAACAGTTGCACTCTGCCTTTTCTCTCCTGACATCTTGCCGTGAAAATATTAGAATTCATCGATTTCCCCAACGAGCGAGCACAATGAATCCTACTTCGTTGGCACTCTCTTCCTATAGAACCTCTTAGTCTTCCCACAATGTTGCAACTAAAACAATTCGCTTGATTTATTGACTTGGTTTCCAACGTTCATTGTCAATTTGATGAATTGAGTGCCTCACGAGGACTGAGACACGAAGCTCCACTGTTCTCACCATTCTAGCAAAAAGGGCACTTCATAATGGGGGTCATATTCAACGGGAGAATAGGAGGAAATATGTCCTGAGGGAAGCTTGAGTTTCATCCCCATTGTTTTTTTTCTCCAATTCCCCAGATCTTAGCCTATCGATCCCTCTCATTCGTTACACGTTTCCTTCTGAGCGCCTCAAATTCGACCTGGTCGGTGCCATAGAAGCACCAGACTAATGAGTCGCTTGAATAAAATTGGAGCTATCGTTTCGGAATTTTCGACTTGAAAGTTAGATATCAGACCAGAATCTCGTTACAATCTTTTGAGTTTAAATATACTCGAGACGAAACTGAACTTCCCTCGGATGTTGTTCAGTAGTTGCGACTCTAAGCATGAGCTCGAACTGCGCTGATCAGGGAGACCAAATGAGCAGCACCGCTGAAAACTCTGCTGTTCAATCAGTGTGAGATCTCAGATGATTCACATCTGCCCACTGATGGTGTCACATCTATGAAGTGGCGGTGAAAGTCCAAGATCTCGAAAATAAAATATTTGCCGTGTTTGCCCCGGAGAACTCCCATCAATGTTCGTGTCGTGTTCCACTTCTAAGAATTCCCAGACGGTCCTAAGCCAGTGGATGTTGACCTGAAATTCAATGATAGCCACCAAATTATCGACTGCCGCTCTCAAAGTGGACACAGATCGGTGGAGACTCGCGGAACGTGCCTGAGCGCATCATCAGAGATCAATCCAATTTCCAATCTTCGAGGCCTAACGCTTCGCAGGTAGTCTAATTGGATGGATTGACACAAATATTGTTCCTTCTCATTCGGACTTCATCAGAGTTCCGTAAGTTGTGCATTCTTAGGGAAGTCTAGCGAGCAGTCTAGTCGTGCGAGTGAAGAAAAGAAACTCGATAGTTCAGTAACTGCGGAGAAATGCTTGTATCAAGCAGACGGGCTTGTGGTGACTGCACGCCTGAGGCACGAAGGCGTCTTGGCATGAGCGAGAAACAAGTTGCGGAGAGCGAGTGATGTTGTTGTTCAGGTGAGTTTTGGTGTCACGTAGGAGACTCGACGGGAGTTCAGATTGTTCCATTGCTAAGCTAGGGAGATAAAGTTGAATTCAGTTCTGACGAATTCAGAGTGTTTATCTAACTCAAGCTGCAGTTCCAGTGACGAGTCGGATCGGAGACGAGTGAGACATGCAGTGAAATTGGCAGTGTCACGTGCTCAAGAGAAGGACAAGGAAGAACTCAGTCCAGATTTTTGCGAATCCATTGACCACGGAAGAAGTTTGTCTTGGCAAATCGAGCTTGGGCGACGACTTGAGACTCAGTTGGAAATGGGCCCAAATAATCATGATGTTTGGGTGACAAGTTCTCGACGACAAATCTCCACCAGGGCAACAGGTCGAGTTTTGCGAGTTTCTCCATACCTAAGGGCCTCCATTTGAAGGGGATTGTTACCGAGAAGGAAATCTTCTTCTGTTTCAAATTTGAGTGGAGAAGGAGCCGAACGTCGACCAGTTGAGGACCCTTAGGTTGCGCCTTCGTGTGGCGCTGGAATGAGATCGATTCGTGTGGAAAACGACACCCAAATGGGGTCTCTTATCAGCTCTGAATTGAGTTTAATAGCCCACGTTTGTTGTCACCTGCCGGCTGTTACAAGTTGCGCCTAAATGGGCCACCAATCGAGCTTTCACTGGAAAACAATCCAAACTTGATGGCGTTGGCCGTTGCGAAGATACAAGCCAAATAGGAGGCCAGCTGCTCAAGTGAGTTGCTTCGAGGCTGCTAAGGTCAGCTGCTTCCTCCTACGACTCTTCGAACAACATGGACAACTGGACAATTGGACAATGGGACCATTCGGGTCTTATGAGTGACGCACGTCAAGTGGTTTGTCGAGCTCAATTTGGCGTATCTGATCTTGTCTCTTTCGTGCGGTGGGCCAACTGCACTTGGCGAGATACCATGAAAGGAGGACAACAGTCTGCAAGCAGCCAGGCGGGCGACAAGCTCGAGGGGAAGAAATCTTTTCACTCCTCGTGCCTCTCTCTTTTATGGCCTCAATTAAAGCGCAAAGCCACGAGATGGACTCTGCTCGACTGGCCAAAATGGAAGTGCATGTGTTTGTGGGCGGCCTAGTTGAGTTGTGTGTGCGTGCTCGAGGCAAAAAGAGAGCAAAGGGGGAGAGGAGTTTGTTGAGATAAGGGCGCCTCTTTGCTTGGGCGCAAATTAAAACGCTCCACCACCATTTGTCCGTCTGCGAGAATAAGCTCAGCCGCTTTGTAGCTTACCCCCTCAACTTGGGCCCTTTTTGTCTCCCACATTTTGGCTTCCATTAAAAGTGGAGCCCCAAACTCGAGGCCGCGCGAACATTCTTCCTCGGCAAATTGCCCACTCCCTCCGATAGTGCTCATTATAGTTTGCATATACAAGCTGCTTGGGCGCACAAAAGCGATAAAGATGACATTCATGTGCACCAAAGTGGGCCTCTCTTTCGACCAGCGAAACTGGAGACTGTCGCGAGCGGCGAGCTCTTGGGCTGCCAAAGGAAGTGGCGCCATCGCATTTGTTTTCATTTTCTTCCGGCCACCTTTTTATTTCGATCTGTTCGAGAGCAATGTTCTCGCACATGCAGAGACAGCAAGCTGAGAGATCGGCCAGCCATTCGGCGGCCAAGCGAACGGAAGAAAAACATCACAAATTGCACATTATCTGACCGCAAGACTGACATTGGGCCACTCTCGATGGGCAGCCAAAGACAACAGTCTGGATGAGACCAAAGAGTTGGCCAAATGGAGGGAAGTGCAACGATGAGCAGGACAACAACTAGCGCGAGAGAACTGCCTCAGAGCAAACGCCCTTCACGCTTCCATTCACTTGCGCCGCACATCTGTTTCTGGCTTCCTTTTGGCGCTCACTCTTTGGGCTGCCCCCAAACCGGAAGTGAATGTAATTTCCTCTCCTGCGAGCCAGTTTGTTCATTTGACTAGAACTTGAACAAATTGGCCTAGCCTGCGACCTCCGGCAGGTGGCGAAGAGGTGGTTCTGTTTGGTTGGGGCCCAGTTCAATGGGGACGAGCTGGAGAGAACTGGCGAGGCGTGCACATAGAATCAGGTGGGCTCCTTCCGGTGATGCGGCTGGATGGGCGCAGCTTAATTAGAATCTAGACAGTGTGGCGAAGACTGTCTCGAGTCAGTTGTTGTGGCGTTTGAGGGCGGCAATGAAATTGGCAAGTCGCGCCGAAGTGGCTTCGAGGTGGATGGAAGGCGAGCACGACAGACTGTGGCTCGGATGGCGCCGTCTCGTGCGCAGTTCCAGAGACGATTCACTGCAGTTCACTTTCCACTCCGCCGCCAGACACTGGCCCTTAGGTGCGGCCAAAAACTGGCACGCGAGACTCGAGCAGAGCAACGAGACGAACGCCTCGAGCCAATGCGAGGACTCTGCGCCACGTTGTTGCCCGAAAGCCATTTAGAGGCGGCAAGCAAACGCTGGTAAACAAAAGAGCAAATTTTGACCGTCTGCTTGGGGGGCGGCTGGCCTTGTGTCTGTCTGGTGGCGAGAAAGCCGGTTTGATGAGCTGGCCGAGCTTGTGGTGGATCGAGCTGGACGAGTCGAACTAGTCTGGACGAGACTGGAGGGGGCGGAGACGAGCAGAAGTGGCCAGTGCAGGTTGGTGGACGCCTGAGCTAAGGGCGAAAAGGCAGAGAGGCCGCCCCCTTCTGGCACTTAATCACCGTGGTGGACAAAGTTATGGCTGCCGGCCACCAGGTACCTAAGGGCGCCCATTTGTCAAAGGTGCCCAGAGCGGCCAAAATGAGCGGCCGGCGAGCAGTTTTCCGGCCGCCGGACACTTCCGCTGCCGGAGGAGATTAGTGGCGACCATTTTGGGCTTTGCTTGGGGCGAGCAGAGAGACGCTTGTTTGCGAATTGGGCGCCGTCCGGTTGGCGAGCGAGTTTTGGTCAAGAATTGGGCTTGGCGTCACGTTTTGTCGCGCGGACCATTGGCCATCGCAGTCGGGCTGGCTGGTGCTGATTTGCGGCGGCCAACTGGGCGGCAAATGAAGCAGTGCGTTGAATGGAGTGGTTGCAGTGGTTGCAGTGGTTGCAGTGGTTGCAGTGGGCCAGTGGGTGGCCCATTGAAAAGCGGGCTAAGTGGGGCGCCACGTCTGGAAAGGGCGCGGAAAGTGGGCGGCTCGTGATGGGCAGCTCGCCGGGACAGCCGATGATCGAGCCAACTGCGAGGGCGCCTAATGGAGAGGCACGCAGACGCATAAACAAACGGCCCGCGCGCACATTACTGCCGGCTCAATGGGGCCCAACGAGATTGATATCAAGTAATTAGATGCCAGCTCGAGCGGCGAGTTGGGGGGCCACCAGTTAGCCAAATCGAGTCCGCTCTCGTTGGGGCTTTGGCGGCTTGAATTCGGATTTTGGCCGCCCGCAGGCTCAATTTGGGCCTAGCTCGAAGGCTAGCTCGCTGCTCGGGGACAGCCGGCCGATCGTTGCCATCTCAGGAGACTGGCCAACCAGTGGAGAGTGGGGGCGACATCCTGGCCGTTGTCTGTCTCTCCTGGGGGGGCCAATCCCACAAGAGCGCTCACTTCCGCCGGGCAAAATGTGCGCAGATCTCCCAGCGGTAAAGGGGCGGCCGGTTGGTGGGCAAGTGGGAGAGCAAGTGGGAGCGGCCAAAGTCGAGGGAGCACGAGGGCGCAAGAGGAAACCGGCGAGACTGCGCACTGCTGTCCAACTGGCCCCCACTGGACGAGCCTCCTCCAGAGTGCGCACCCTAAGCTCAGGCGCCAACCAAAACAGCCAACTGGGGGCCAACAATGTAACTGGCCGAGGGGGAAAAGAATGCTCCCAATCATTAGCAAGCACTCCTTCTCGCTTGTCCAGTTCTCGCCAGCACAATCGGACACACTCGAAGGCAATTGGGAGCCAATTTCTCTTGTTCCAATCACAAATTGCCTGATGAAGCCAAGCCCTCAAAGACAAGCAATATTGAAGCCAGCCAGTCAAGTGCAAGCGCCAACCACATGAGCAAGTGTCTCTGAGAAGAAGTGCGCTTTCTCCAAGCCAGTTGATTGATGCGAGTTTTCTCCAATAATGGAAGCCAAATTAAACACACACACACACACACCAAATCGAGCACAAACCACAATGAATCCAATCTAAAGCTCCATAATAATAATTGCAATTGGCCCACAAGGCGCGCGTCTGTCTGAAGGCTCTTTTGCACGCCTCTCTTGGTGTCTGTCTAAAGGGAGAGATTGTGAAAAGGGAAGCTTGTTACGAGTTGGACACTTTTTCCAGCTCATTAAGTGGGATCCCGCAAGTCCAATTTGCAGACTTAGAGGCGCCCTTTTCGAAGGCCCAAAAAGGATCAGCTGTGCATGAGAGTGAGAAGCTTGTCTGGATTGAGTTTGGAAGAAGAGTGAACAGTTGGGCCTCAGTGTTTGAGCTTGAACAATTGGCTCATCAATCATTAGCGGAGAAACTCGGCTTGTTTTTCGTTCCGGCTAGTCTTGGGCGGCCAAAGAGAGAAAGAGAGGGGGAAAAACTGTGCTCGAATTGGGCGGAGAAGAAAAAGTTGAGTTCCAGGAGGAAGTAAACAAAACCGAGCGAGCAAAAGCTGGGCGACAGCAAATGAGCAAAAGGGGCAAGCATTGAAGCAGTGGACGTGCAGTAATTCAATAAACATTTGCGCAAACTGCCCACCATAGAGAAGGATAAAGAAGTTGGAAGGAAAAATCAGGTGAGTCCAGGCAAAGAGTGAGCTTTGGGTGAGTGAGCAATGGAGGCGATTTCTGGCCTGGCGCGGTTTCCAATCTGTTCCAGTTGGCAAGTGTTTGGCGCCGAGAGAAATGGGGAGCAAAGTAAAGAGGATCCAATTGAACACTTGGCGCTCTTCTTCGAGCCAAAAGAGTTCGGCGCCCAAAGAGGAGCAGCCATAATGATGGAAGTGATGATAATAATGCGCCTCACTGGAGCTTAGCATGGAAAGCGACAAGCTGCCGAAGTGGTGGGACTCAAATTTCGCCCATTCGTCTCTCGTGTTCGTTCGTTCATTCGTTCATTCGGCTTGCTGTTGGGCGCAATTTGGGCAGCATTCAATTCTGGCAACTGCAACAGCTGCCAAGGCAGAGGAGAAGCTCCGGAAAAGGAGGCCAGAGAGAGTCACAAGTGGGCAGCAACGTGGCTTTGCTAAGCGAGCAAGTTGTGCTTTAGTTGTGTTGGATGGCGCGCAAATGAGCACACGAGCACCAACCATTTGCCAGTGCAAAATTGGGGCTCGTTTAACAATTCTTGTTAAGCTCCGTCGAGAGCTTGCCAAAGTGAGCAAACTGCACAAACATGATTGGCGCCCAGTGACCTTCTTTGGCTCAAAGCGGACCACGTCCACTGGAGGCAGCCCAGTGCCCACTTGGTCCCAAGCACGAGCAATGCATAATTCATTAAACTGCCTCCGATCTGAGTTGCTCTTTTTGGGAGGCGCCCCCCCTTCTGGCCGCCGCCTTCTGGCCACACACGGCGGCGCCCACCTAGTCTCCGGTGCTCCTCTTCACTGCTTCACTCCCTCCGCTTCTGCTTCTGCCTCCTCCAATTCGGCCTGTCTGCTGGCAAGCTCTCCTTTGATGCCGCCGCCCTCTCAACACTTTGTCCTGTGAAAAGGCCCCTCTTAGCGGGCAATCCTTGTCGGCGCCAACCTATTTGGGCGCCCCACAAGCCTCCTGCCTCCTGCCTTTTGCCGCAAGCTCGAGTCTTGCTAAGCCCAAATGTGCGCCCAGGGGGAACTACCTCCGATTTCCTGTCTCCTGTTTGCAATCTTGTGCGCGCCTAGAAATTTCCGGAAGATTGGGACGCGCTTCGAGGGGCGCCCCCACCAGACGAGGAGAGGCGGCTCGAATATGGCTGCTGATCGTTGTTTGACTTGGTGGAGGCTGAAAAATGCCACCACCATGCGGCCACCCTTGCTGCTTTTCGGCCCAGGAGCTCAGCTTTGGATGGGCTCTGGATGGGCTCTGGGTGAGTTCTGGACGAGCTTTAGACTAGGTCTGGATGGGCTAGAGGCAAATTGGGGCCCGAGTTGCATTGGGGACACAATTCGGCTTGCTGGAGGCGATTGGCGGAAGAGAGGCCGCCGTGTGTGTGTGTTTGTGTGCGGGCCAGAGGTGAGCACTGGGCCACAGGATTAGGCGAGCACCTGCTGGGCAGAGCGCCACACACACGCCAGAGCTCATGATTCTCAGGCGAGCACAACAACAACAACAAAGAGCCAGAAACGAGGGTGGCAAATTTAATCGAATTTTTCCCCAGACAGCTCGCGGCTTGTGGCCAGAGGGAAGCTTGCCAGAGAGAGAGAGAGAGAGAAAGCAGAATCCAGAATGCATCCCAATTGATCCGGCCGCTTTGGGGCAGGGCCAACAAATAGACAAGAAGACCGCCGCGCACAGACAGCCAGCACAAAGGCAAATGGAGGCCAAAGCAAATCAAGCGCCCCATTCAATTTGGGCCCACTGTGCCCATTGTGCAGATGCACGTCGGCCCCACAAACGCCCCCAGTCCACCCTGAGTGTCACCCCTAAGTTGCTGGAGGCCGACCAGCAACTCGGGGCCACACATGAGCCACCGGAAGCGTACTGATCAGCAACAGAAGGAGGAAGAGAAGAAGGGGGCGCTGTTTGCAGGGGCCAGTTGGTTGCGGTGGTGAGGCTGAGCCTCGGTGGAAGGCCAGCCGAGAGACAGAGACTGGGAGAGGCCGCCAATTGGGGGAAACAGATGACGGGCGGTGTGTCAGCGAGCTGACAACGAGCAGCTTGCCGGCGGTCTTGGCAAAACAGGCGCACACTGAGGGCCGCTGGAACACGCGCGCCAGTCTGCCAGTGGGCGGCCTGCGGCTCTGCGCTGGCCTTCCGTGCGCCGCAGACAGTCTGCGGCTCAGATCGGGCGGCCCTGAGTGTGCGGGCGGACGAGAAAAGAAAAGAAAAGAAAAGAAGGCGTCCTCCTTCGTTCTGCCTCTGCCAAGTCGCCCGATTTAAATTGACCACCTCGCTGGCTGAGACGCGCCAAGCTCCTCTCGTGTGGCTGCAATTCTTTCCTCCAACTTCGGCTCGTTTGTGAGTCCAACTGGAGCCGGCCGAGTGCAGCTTAACGAGCTGCCGTCGCGAGATAGAGGCACGAGCTGTCGCGCCTAAGGAGCGGCGGTCACAGCACTTCGACTTGTGGGAGGCGCCTTCTCGCTCCAATTGACCAACTGGGGCCAACTTCTGGCCCAGGAAGATGATTGTCCGAGTTTGCTGCTGTCTGCGTAGCTCTGGAACAAACGCCACCAAAGAGCCAAAAGAGTTCCAACACGAATGGACGCCAATGTCACTCTGCGGGCCAATGCTTGTTTTTCTCTCCCCCTCTTCTTCTCCAATCCACCTCTACACCTCGACTCTTTGCTCTGGACTCTCTGGCTTCGATTGCGCCTCATCTAGCTTGGCGGACAAATTGGATGGCTTGTTTAGTTGTTGCCTTGGAGGGAGTGGCGCAAGTGGGAAAAGGGCAGAAGAAAGAGAAGGAGGAGGAGGAAGAGGCGCTAGGCGAGGAGAACAAACAAACATTGTGCAATTGGTCTCGAAGGAATCGAACTTGGAAGAGGAGGAGAGAATCCATTCGTTGAGATTGGATTGAATTTTTTCCATTGAATCGGCAAAGAACTGAGCTAGGCCCAAATGGAATGGTGAGACTCTTGCTCGATCGCTCGCCGACTCCTTAGGCTGGCTGCTCGATGTCTAGCGGCCAGCAATTGGCCGGCGAGCAAGTGCAAGTGGCCGAGCAGGAGAAAGAGCAAGAAGAAGAGCAAGAGCGAGTGCAAGTGCAATTGGAACTGCAATTGGAGGTCCAGGAGCCAGAGGGGAAAAGGAAGTGCAAGTGGGAGAAGGAGAAGAAGTGCAAGTGGAAATGGAAGTGCGAGGAAGATTGAGGCTGGAGAAAGAGCAAGTGCGAGAGGTGGAGGTGTGCGCAAAAGTGCACAAGCGAGTGGGGGAGGAAGTGCGACTGGAAGTGGAAGTGGAGCTTGAGTTGGAAGTGCCAGTTGCTTGGCCAAGTTGTGGGCCTGAGACAGAAATGGAGACGAGCAGACAAGACAAAATGAATACAGCCACCAACTAGATGGATCCAGCACGAGTTTAGCCGAGACAGCAGGACAATAAAGCGGCCTGTTTGCATTGGGCTGCTTGTCTTTGCTCGGCGCTCATTTGGGGCCAATTCAGCGGCCTGTTACTTGAACGCTCGCTCGGCCACAGACCTTCTGAGATAGTTGGCCAACCTTAGCGCCCAAAAGACCAGGCGAGACGGACGGACGCTCATAAATAAGCGAACGAATAGGAATCGGAAACGAATTTGCTTGGGCCACGCGAGCCCAATGCGCTGAACCTTGGGGAGCGCCGCTTGGCCAAAGCTGTTTCCGCAATCTCTTCATCAATCTCCTCGGACCAAGTGGTCCGCTCGCCCACCATTGGCAACACTGTTCCGCGACCATCAAATGGGGACCAAGTTCCTTCCTCGAAGTTGCATGAAAATGGTCCACAAAACGTCTTGCCACCAAAAGGAGGCCTCGTTCACTCTTTGCTGGACAAAAAGGGAACTTCTCTTCCGCCTTGACCTTGGCCCCAGGCTTGTTCTCCGCACGTCTGTTCGCGAACAACTGCATTAACTATCTGACGCCTCTGCTCGACCATTGCCAGAGTCTGTTGTCGGAGCTAAGGGCGAAGAGTGAGAGGCGAAAAAAAGCGAGAGAGGAAAAGATGGACGACGACAGGAAGCTTGTTCGTGGCTCGTTTCTGGTTGCTCGTTGCTCAGTGCTCGATGCTTAGTGTTCGCCGCTTAGTGCTCGCTGCTTAGTGCACACTAACACTAACAACAAGAGCAACCCTATGGCGCAACTCTGCCCGCTTGGCTTGATTCAATCGCCAATTCCAATGGCCATTCTCGCCTGATCTTGATGCCAGCGCGCTGCTTTGGGCGCCCCACGCGCAGGCTATTGCATTATCGCATTGTAACAGACTGGGTCAGACGCCATTATGGCAGCAATCTGGGTCGATGTTTGGCAATCCAGGCGGCTTCCAAGTGCGAGGAGGCCGAGCAAGGAACTGGATGGGGCCAAAAGTGTTAGACGTCGTCAACTGGCGCTTATTAGGCGCATCTCTCGAGACACAAACGAAGCGGAAGAATATCGCTTTTTGTGCGGCGCCAAATTGTCACTTGGGCGCTGGATCGAACTTGAGGCCCAGCCAGTCAGCCAGTCAGCCAGTGACATGGACACTCCAAAGGCCGATCGACTCGAGAAGCCGCACCACAACTACTGTACTGATGGGCTGCAGTTAGCTTATTGCACTGAGCTGGTTTGCGAGCGAAGAATAAAAGCCGGCAGATTGTTGTTGTCAGGCGGGCCCATTTCTTTCTCTCTCTCTCTCTCTTCCTCTCACTTCAATTCTTTGCCTCCAGCTTCTGTTCTGGGGAGGAAAAAACTGTTCAATTGAGAGCCCAGATGATCGGCAGTTAATATAGAACAAGCGAAAGAGCAATGGGCCGAGAGGAGGCGAAAGGCAATGGCTATTTGCCACGAAGCCACTGAACGAGTTTCTGGCACGCGCTTGGCAGGAGAGAAAGAAAGTGTGTGCGGGCTCTCTATTCTCCATTCTCCATTCTCCATTCTCCATCAGTGTATGTGTGCTGAGGGGCAGCTTCGAGAACAGTTGGCGCACCATCAAATGTGGACGCTCTTTGCCGCTTGATTAGTTCACCTGGCCAAATGAAACAACAACAACAACACAAGCCAGCCTTTCAATTATGCACTCGAACGACCAGACGAAACACCTAGTCAACCTTAGGACTGGCTCGAACACATAAAACTCACAGAGACGATCTACTCCAACTGGTCTTGCCAGCTCGTCGAAGCACCCAAACAAACTCGTTGTCTTTCTGGCCGTGTGGGAGAATTTCGGCTGCCTCCAATTCGAGCTTTGGCGCCGAATATTTGCTGGCCACAACTCAGGTGCTCTGTCCTAATCCAGCTGAACACAAATGGGATTGCTACAAGACCATATAGACAGACTGGCAGTTTCCTCAGCAAGCTCGCAGCAACTCCTGACATGCATTTTGAGAGTCTGCCCATCAGCTGTTGGCGCCTATGCAATGCCTGTATGTCAGTGTGCCTGTCTCTCTCTCTCTCTCTCTCTCCAGCGATAAACTCAATAAATGGGCGGAAAAGTAGGCCAAATGATCGGCCGAACAATGCGGCCGCAATGAGGTGACACACAACTTCATTAAGAGTGCCCGAGTTTATCATTGAAGTGTGAAAATGAACTGTCTCGTGTGGGCCGCAATCTGACTAATGAGCCCTGACTGTGCGCTCTCCATATGCAGCGGAGGAGAAAGTTGGAGGGGGGAGAAAATTAAATACTTTTCCGAGCCGTCGGCACCCAATCCAGCCAGCTTTCTCTGATGGTGGCCCAATGGTCTGTCCCTCCATGCCAAGTGTGTGGGCTTGCTGTTTCTGCCAAGAGTTGCGGCACCACTAGAGACTTGCGGCTTGGTGGCGCTCGTGTGAAGCAGAGCCAACCGAAGCGCGGCCACACACACGTCAGACAGACGGTCGCTTCGTGCGTGTGCGTCTCTCTCTCTCTCTCTCTCTGCTTTAAGCCAGGTAAAAAGGTGCACGCTGAGCAGCGGGGGGACCTCTATCCATCGGATGGCTGCGCTTTGGGTGGCCTCCCAGTCTGGCCTCTGCAATGGGCCGGCCGTTTGTCTTGCAGGCGGCAGGGATGTCAGTCGTCTCACCAGTCGACATGGTGCCCAATGGACGACCGCAGCCGCGCGCACAAGGAGCCCAAATAATGCACTGAGACGGCCGGCTGAGGGCGGCAGTGTTCCGACAATCGGCAACAAAACAACAATGCTGCCCCCTGAAGGATAGGGCCCACCATCATTTGGCTCAGGTTGATTCGAATCTGGAGTTGATGTTTGTTGTTGCCAAACCATGCCGCAGATTCGTGCACTCCTCACCTGCCTCTCATCATACACACACTCTCACTTTCTCCCCGTCGGCCCATGGCCCCCATTTTTCCCTCCAACTACCTGAATCGTTGCCTCTTTTTTGCTACTCTCTATAAGTTTGTCCAATTTTATTGCCTCACCTTCATGCATCGAATTTCCTGTCGCCAGGCTATTAAAGGCCAAAGATTAAGATCGTGGATTAGACTGCTGCCACATACACACCCAAGCTAGACGACAATTAACATTTTAATATATTCATCACCACCATACCATATAATCAACTCTAATGCGCTAAAATCATTCCTCATATTTATCATCATACTCATATCGCTCAACTAAAATGTCACTGAACACTACATTCAACATTAGAGTGAGCATAACGAATGAGTTAGGCAAAAAATTTCACAAACTTTTCCATTTTGGAAATTACTATCCGGCTGTGTTTATCCACGCAACTGTCATGACTGAAAAGAGTTAGAAGTGCCAGACAACAATATGGAATTGGATCTCCTCCTATTGCTTCCAGAGTAAAATGATGGATAAAACTTTTCAGCCACAACAAGTGGAATCCACAATTAAACAGGCACAAAGTGAATTGGGACACAAAGTTGAACAAATGATACCAGTGAATCTACAAGTCCTCAGAGAACAGATGCACAACCAGCCATCCTCTTCCTCATCAAACTCGAGTTCTTCTTTATCAGCCCAAACTGGCTCAAGTCCTGTTCTGAATCCATCAACAATGAACTCCAGCCTGTCCACCACAAACATCACTTCAAGCGGCTCCATCATCAGCAGTGGACAGCGCCAATCACAGAATAACAACCAGAAAATCTCCTTCCACCTGAAGAGTAGTATCTTCACTCGACAGGTGACAATCGATGCGGATAAAATGGCACTCGGTTTGATAAAGCAGTTGGCCATTGCATTCCTAAATGAGATCTACTTCGATCAGAATTACCCACCACACACTTTCATTGGCGACTATATAAGGAAGAAGCGTCTGAATGATGCAGAAAATCTGAGATTGCTCTACGAAAGAATTGTTCTCAGAAAGTATCTCCCTGAACAAGATAAATTTGTCCAATTTTACTCAGTTAGTGATATCGAGCAGGACTCGTACATATCAATAGAAGTTAGTGAGAGACAGACTACCAATCAACAGCAGTCGCATTCTTCAATAAAAACTTCAACAAATCCAAGTCCACTCGTTAACTCGGCGCAAAGCTCCACAGCAAATAGTGTAACCCATAGCTCTAGTGGAATTAGTTGTGGTACAAACAATTTAAGTGGTCTTGCCACTTCAACCTGCTCCCAGTTGAGGATAACGCACGACTTTCATTCGCAAACATATCTAATCCCCACACTTTGCTCTTGTTGTTCATCTTATATCAAGGGTCTCATTAAGCAGGGATTCCAGTGCTACAATTGCAGGAAAAACTTTTGCCCGAAGTGTAAAACGCGAGCAGAAGCAACAAGTGAGACTTGTCTGTCTTTCAGCCAAATACCTTCTGGGACAACAACAAGCAGCAGCAGCACAAATCAAGCTCCAACAGGAAATCAACCTCCGCAAACTCCAACAATTGTTAACTGTGGTGTGGATGGCGACAGTAGTCAGTCGGCCAATGAGTCAGCTAATACTTTGGCTGCCACTGGTGGTGATAAATTGGACCCCAATAATCATGCGAATATGTCAAAGAGAAAATCTGCAAGCAACCTGCTCCATTTCAACATAGGTAATCCTTTCAAGAGCCACCATAATAATACTAGTCAGCAATCCGGCGACAAGCCGACATCAAAATCGATGCGTGGCTCAGCCGGAGCTTTGGATCCAGTGCTCCAGCAGTTGAGCAAACAAATGCGACCCTCAATGGAACATCCACAACAACAACAGAGTCAAGGCCAACTTCATGGCAGAAGCGACACTATTCAAGAATCATCTGGCACCAAATTGCTCAATGTTCAGACTGCTCAATTGTCGAGCTCTCATCAGAACCTCTTTACCACAAACGACCACGAGCACACCGGCGGAAACGAGTCTGGCTGCTCAAGTGTCCACCAATCTCCATCTAAACCGTCTGTCCATCAACTCTCCAATAGTGCAAGGACAAGTGCCCACGATTTGATGCACACAAGCTCACCAACAAGACGCGATCAGGCCTCCTATCACACTTTTGTCCAGCTAGAGTCGAACAATCCGCAATTCAAGACCAACTCTTGTGGAGTTTGCAACAAACCTCTGGCCCAGGCTTTTAAGCAGCAGCAACAACAACAAGCCTCCATTTGCAAGACTTGCAAATTACGGGTGCACCATCACTGCAAAGATTTGGCATTGGCTGATTGCTTGAGCAGAATCACTGAATCCAGTAGGGCCGCGGCTGAAAAGGAATCAAGCAACAATCATGACAGTAACAAGACCAACTTGAAGAATACCAGTTCAAACGTGTCACGAGATAACATAAGGCTCCATCGTTTGGCTCCCAGTGTGAAGCATGTCAAGAAGCCAGACTCAAGCAAACCGATAATAGAGGGATGGTTGGAGCACAAGACTCTATCAGACGAGCAGCCGAGAAAGCACTACTGGCGCTTGGATGAGACAGATATAACATTGTATGAGAATGATACATCGGCAAGATACTTTAAAGCCATATCGTTGAACAAGATAACTCGAGTGATTTCGGCCTCCTCTTTGCCGAAACGGATAAAGGAGGACGTTGCATTGAGTTCACCAAAACACGATAAGAATCAGAGCAAAAGTGCCAACGCAAGTCCCGCAAAGAACGACCAATTGAAGGCCCAGATGAAGGCAATGTTTGCTTTTGAGGTTGCCACTGGTTCAGTGTATCTTGTGCAAGCAAATGACGAAACAGAGGCCAGCAGATGGAAAGGCTCTCTGGCCGAAGTGACTGCAAAGCGTGCTCTTGAGGCCCAACCGAATGAGGAGAAAAAAGGGAACGACGGCGCCCAGTTGACCGGCAGCCCCGTAGGTGAGTCGGCAAAAAATATAACTGATAGTGGCAAGAAAGATATGGTCTCAGAAGAGCAGTCAGCAGTTAGCGAAGTGCCATCGGATAATAAGTCGCCCAATCAGCAAGCGGATTCAGCGATGGCGAAAAATGTGCAACCTCAAATGGCCACGGCCACTGACCAGCAGAGCGCCGATAAGCAGCGCCATCATCATCACCACCATCACCATCATCATCATGCTCCCACTGTCTATCGGGGTCAACATAAGACCTATACAGACCCCAATAGGAGTAGACTCTACAACCGGCCACGAATAGTGATTCAAATTGATCCCATGAGCATCCCGGATCATTGGATTGAGGGGAAATACTTGATGGAGAGGGACCGAACGAAAGGGGTTGGCTTCGAAGAGTTGGGCAGTGGTCAGTTTGGAAAAGTCTACGCTGCAATAAGCGACATAAAGGCCGTTGATGCAGCCAAGGGCCTCTGGTCGGGCATTCCAGTGGCAATCAAGGAAATATCAAAAGCACGCTTCGATTTACGCCAACAAGCTAAGCTTAAGAACGAGGCCAACATCCTTTCCCGTCTCGACCATCCTGGAGTGATCATCCTGGAACGAGTGCACGACTTGCCTGATAAGTTGTACATTGTTATGGAGCAATTAGAAGACGATATGCTTGAAATGATTGTCTCCACTGAGGAAAAGAGACTGAGCGAAAGAGTAACCAAGTTTTTGACTTATCAAATACTGGAAGCTCTCAAGTATCTACACTCTCAGAATATAGCGCATTGCGATTTGAAGCCCGAGAATGTGCTCTTGGTTGAAAGACGATCTCAATTTCCGCAGATCAAGCTATGTGATTTTGGTTTTGCTAAAATTATTGAGGATAACTCATTCAGAAGCTCATTAGTCGGTACACCAGCCTATCTTGCGCCGGAGGTTGTCAAAGGTGAGAGATACAATAGGAGTGTGGATTTATGGTCCGTTGGTGTGATAGTCTACGTCAGTCTAAGTGGGGAATTCCCATTCAATGAGGGGGAAAATATACACGACCAAATATCTCGCGCCAATTTTATGTATCCAGATCAACCTTGGGCCAAGATATCAACCCAAGCGAAGAACTTTATAAACAGTCTATTGAGAGTAAACAGTGACAAGCGATTGAGTGCTAATAGAGCTCAACTAGACGACTGGATTCAGGTAAGTTTCCATGATTGTGGTACCATCAACCATCTGCTTGTCTCGAAGGAAACGAGGGATCATACCTGCTCATATTATCATATGCATGTTCATACTAACCATCCTTCGAAAATTGTCAACACTAACAATCTACAGGACTATCAACTATGGTGTGATTTATGTGAATTGGAGGTCCGCGTTGGTAGAAGATGGGTGACAGATGATGCCGATTATGGACGATGGCAAAACTATGCTCTTAAACACAATCTTCAGGTTCCGAGAAGTGCAAGATTACTGCATGAGCAGCAGATGAACGGAGATTGAGACCTCATCATCACGACTGGGGTAATCGTTATTTTAAAGTTAGCAATCTCAATAAAAAAGTTGTTTCTATGAAATAAATTAGAGGCACCCAGTCAGAAGGCGCTGCTCGAGTCACTAGTGATCAAATGTTTGGTTGATCTGGGACACCGCTCCCGTCAACCCACCATTTGATCGATTGAGCTCTTCCTATTCCTCGCGGAAGCGTTCTTAGTTCGAGTGTAGTTAGTTCGTTCTATTGAAGACATCTTTATGCCTACATATCGTCTGTAGGAACCATGGGGCTTTAGATGGACTCTTTCGATAAGGGTGGAGAGAGAAATCGGAAAGACCTATCGACATGGGTAAGAAAATTACTCGCTCCTCTTTGTAGGCAATGCCAGATATTTATTGACAAGATGATACCACATTTAGTTACCAGGTATTGTTCGGATATTAGGTGTTGTCCTTCTGTGCACTGATACTTTTCATGGTGCGAGTTATCAGTGCTGGTTGGCACTTCATTTCTCATGTGATTCATTATCTGCTGAATTCGCTCATCGATCCTATGATTCCCATTCCCTCAAAATCGAACCAAGACCTTCGAACACTACAACATGATACAGACTCTGTATTCCTGCTACTAACAAAGGTTAATTACGGATTTAAACCGTTCATTCAATGTCTCTCGCATTGTAAATCATCATAGTCCTGCACCCGAGAAACATTATTTATCTCTCTCTATGGCATAGTTTATCCGCATGATTTTCAGTCGATCTTAGCACTGCACTTCAACATTTACAAGCGTCACTATGTCTGCGAAGTATGCTAATATCTTCTTGCTCTGATATGGCTTGATCCGAGGCAACTTGGAACTTCAAAAAGAAAGAGACAGAAAAGGAAAAACCGAAACTGAAGCCGGATAACTACAGTTTCATTTGGTTAGCAAGCGTAAGAAGACAGAATCGAGTGGAATACTAAATCTAGTTCGCGCTCGTTACTCGTCTTGGTGCCAGCCGGGCCTTTATTCCATACATTGCGCCGGAACTTTGAGTTACCCTTTGAGATTGTGCCGAAGAGTGTGATCATTTGATGATCTCCCTCTCTCTACAGTCCAGTTTGCGCCAGGGTGTTGCTCAACGGACCAGTTAGACCGTTCAAATTGAGACTTGAGGTTAGCTGACCAAGAGGGCCTCGGCTACTTAAGAGGCCTGAAAGTAGACCTTGCTGCTGCTGCTGGCCATATCCACCGAATGGATTCTGCATACCATAGGGCATTTGGTTCATCATACCCATCTGATAACCTTGGGGTGTTCTGTTTCCATTCATCATGCTCTGGAGCATTTGGGTGGCCTGCTGGGGCAGATTTCGTAGCATATTTTGTAGCCCCATTTGTTGCATGCCATTCATCCCTTGTGGTTGCTGCATCATCATCTGTTGCTGCCCATTGTAGCCCATTCCATTCGGATTACCTCCTGATCCCAATAGGCCGCCGAGCAATCCACCGAGAAGACCTGGATTGCCGTTCATTTGCATGCTCACGCTTCCAACTAAACACCCGACGAACACTGTGACTAGGAAAACAATTTGTCTGTTCATCTTATTGCTTGTCTGTCTTCAATTCCAGGATCTTGCTCCAAAATTTCAACCCTAAACACTAGCTCAGCAGTCGATTATCCTTCTTAAGAGTACACAGTTTGAACTAAAAATGAAGTCTGTCATCTGATGAGTTGCCGTTAAGTAGTGGTTTAGTCGAGCTCAGATTTCGAGTACGAACTCAACATGATGAAACGTCCCCCGGCGCCAAAACATTCCTATTTGACCTTGATTAAATCAATGCGATTCGGTTGAGTGCGAAATGATGTTCGATTGCGTAACCGTATAAATAGTCTGCTCTCGTAAAATAATTCATATCGTGTTAATGGAGTATCTTCCTGCCGCGACACCGATTCACTGTAACTAGCTGGCCATTTGGGGATTGAATTCCTCGAATGGCTTGCCAATAATCTGTAACGCCGGTGCCACAATTCGATTCGTCTGCGAGCATCAAGAATGTGGCTAGACAAACAGTAACAGTTGTCGAGGAGCAAGCTTTTGATAAAGTTTAGTGTTGAATTAGATTAATTTATTTCATGAAATACACGAAGCCTCAAAAGCATCAAACAGTTATAATACATAACAACAAATTCGTCTCATATAAGACAGACATTCGGACATATTTGGAGGAGCACAGAGCAGCTCTCTGTGTCTTGACATCGACTTAGGATTAACTGAGCTCCAATTTGTGTGCAACCCTTCTCTTTCGCCCGATAAGATTCTTTAACTCCTGACGAAAAGGATTGCGAGCCACTTAGGATGGAAATCTAATTCAATCTCATTCAATAGCGACCACCACTGGATCCACTCGAGCCCTTGCTTTGCATCAGACTTTGCATGACATTCATGGGCAATTGTGCAACAGATTGCAAGGAGTTAGTCAGTTGTTGGGCCACATTGGACGCTTGTCTCTGGAGGCCGCTCAAGTTTTGCTGCATGTCCTTGCCCATTTGGCCCATCGAGCCATGCAGTGAGCCGAGCATGCCCGAAACTCCGGACATGTTTTTGTTGTGATTTTGTTGCATTTGCGACACCAGCTGCTGGCCAGTCTGTCTCACTTGGCCCACAACTCCCTGGGCGCCCTGGGCCAAGGTTCTTCCATAGCCGGAAATCTGCTGGCCCACGTCGGCGCCCATTCCTTGCATGGTTTTCATGCGGCCCATGGTGCGCGAAAGTGACTGCTCCATCTGGCCCTTGATCTGTTGGCCGCCCTTGCTGATCATCTCGTGAGTCTGGCTCACCATTTGGCCCATGTGCTCCATGGGGCCAGACGAGCGCACCTGAAGGCCTTGGCGCATAGCTTGGCCCATTCGGCTGGCGGCCTCAATTCCACGTTCGGCCTGGCCCATGATGAAGTTGTTCTTCGAGCGGATCATTCCCTGAACGGAGTCGCCGATGCGCGCGAACGAGGCCGGCATCATCGAGGCCGCCGTGTCAAGGCCTGGCATCCGGATTTGGCCTCCCTGTCCGGCGGCCTGGGACAGACGACGTGCGCCCCTATTGAAGCCCGAACTGATGGAGGTGATTCCGCTGTTGGCAAGCTCGCCCGCCCGCAACGGCAGCCCACCGATGGCTGTGATTGCCGGCTGAATGGGTCCATTGGGGGCCAAGTATCTGGACATTCCGTCGCTCGCCGAGGCCAACATTCCGGCCGCAGTTTGGGCACCCGGAATGCTGCCTAAGCTGCCACCGGAAGCGGCCGGTCGTTGGCAGGCAACTCCAGCGAAGGCGAAGGTGGCGGCCACGCTGATCATCAAGACGATTGCAGGATTGCTTCGGGCCATCTTGGAGGAAGTTTCTTTACAAATTTGACCGTTGAATCTTGACTCGTATGAGACCCTGACTAGTCGGGAATTGCCGTTTTGCCACTCAAGACTTGCTCTTATCTTCTCCTGTTTGCTTCGTGTGGTTCTCTGTTGCGAATGGCGAGTTCTCTTTGCCCAATGTTTGCTCGTCTCTCGAAGGAGTGTCTCTAATCCGTTCGATTTGTTCTCTAAAACGTGCTCCCGAAAGTTTATATATCGCTCGATGGTCACAGATGGTGAACCGTCGGCGAAGTCACCCCTGGCCACTTTTTGTTCACGCCGACGAGGTGTGAGAATGGATACACGAACAGACGGACGGACAGACAGACAGACAGACGCACGCACATCTGGGTGTGGCGTAAGAGTGACTACACCTGACGAGTAGGCACAGGTGCTCGGCCGAGAGAGGAAACCAGTGGGCAGGTTTGCGCGTGCTCTGACTTTCCTGCCAAACTGATCAGCTAGGCGAACATTGCACCAGAAACTGCTAACTGATTCGTCTTCCAGTGAGAACGATTTCCAACTGTCGAAGAGTGGCACTCTGCTGCGAGGCAATCAATTTGTTTGCCACCCATTGGCTGTTGCATCACCGCATGTTGCATCGGCAAGCACAATATCTGATTCACTCGCATACTAATGTCATATTGCGAAAGGTTTCGAGGCCATTAGAGTGTGGCGGTCAAGATAGACTGCAGCCAGATCAATGCTGAATCAATGTTGGATCAATGTGTTCGACGTTGTGGTTGAGATTGAATTTGGTTTTGGTTTTGGCGCAAGTGGCGTCATTTGCACCTCGTCAGGAAGGGGAAAACAAAACGAAACGCGAGGCAACAATGGACAAGGTCGATCGGTTGCAGTTTGAAGGTTAGGCAGCTTTCGTTCCATCGGGGGGAAGTTGCGTCATGATTGTGGAATTCTATCTCCACAATCACGTTCCAGGTGATCGCAATTGCGAGAGCAAGTGCTTTTCTCGGCGGCAAAAAGCGGCGTGAACATGAAATCTAAGCCAACTTGTCAACAATATGCGACCATTGTTCTTTCAGGCTAAATCAACAAAAACGCAACAGTTGCCTCAATGCGAGCGGAAATCCTTCCACTGGTCACCTCCAACTGAAACTTGGTCCTCCTTTCTCGACGATTGTCTCACGCTGGACGGTCAAAGGACGTCTCTCGTTGTTTCTCTTTCTCCCTTTCTCCTTTCCTCTCTCGCTCTCTCGCTCTCTCGCTCTCTGTCTCTGCGTCTCTGAGTCTCTCTGTCTCTCTGCCAAGCTGACTTTGATCGTTGATTATGGCAAGCAAATGTCTATAAGATACATGTTGGCGGATTTTTCAATGAGCCAGGCCTGATCCTTGACGAGTGGAGTCTCCTCCTTCGTTGGGTGCGCTTGACAGTGGCTGTGATCAACAAAATAGACGCCAAATCGAAAATGAGCACACGAATGGCAGAGAGTCTCTGTAAGAAGCCGACTGGAGTGGTCTTTTTGAAGTTGGTGTGGAAAATGTGTGAACACAAAGAGACATCAATAGAGACAGAGGAAGGCAGACTGGCGAAGATCATTGAACTTTTGACTGGTCGTCTTGACCAGAAGGCAGACGCTTGTGCTTGTGCGTGTTTGCGTTGGCCGATTTACCCTTTGCTGTGGTCAGCTTGGCGCTATTTTATTCCAAAGGCACACTACTCGCCTCCCAAGACTACTTGATATTTAAACTGATTTTCACCCAGCCAGGCAATTCAATTCTTCAACCTAACCCATCGCACACCAGCAAGAAAAGACAGTAGCCCTTTTTGCGAGAGAAAAAAAACAAGCGTTCCTTAGAAAATTACTATTGCCATATGGCAAAATAGGAGCGCATTCTTCTTTTTTTCTTTCGTTAATCATGAGGACCCACTCCCAAGTGGTGATTTATTCATTGGTCTATAGAGGCGAGTGTGGTAGGCAAGAATCGATTGCCTTTGATGAGATGCTGTGTGCAGTGCAGATTTTCACGGACTTCTCCAATGTTATCGGACCCTCTTATGTAATTGGAAGGGCGAACATCTGAAGTTTCTCATTTAAAATTAACGATACTCAGACAGCGGACCCTTTTTTAAGGATTGTTATTCTTGGTCTTGGCTCTGGCTTGTGAACTTTGCACGTGCTAGTCCAAAACAAAGGACTTCTATCTGCTCAAGCCAATATGTGGCTATAATAATAGCCACAAGAATTTGTACCAAGGCCGGGCCATGAATCTGATTGAGCGTATGGGAGTTGATTGCATGAATAATTGTGGCGTGATATTTGCCAGTATTTTCAAGGGTGTGCACGGGTGTTTTGACTTGGGGAAATATCGAAAACCCCTTCATCTATGCTGAGAGATTATTGATCCAAGGAAGGGAAGCTTTCATATAGAGATTTTACTCTCCTAATTGGCTGGAACCTCCTTCAAGTTGATAGCCTCTGAGATACCCTTGCGGCTATTCAGCATTGTATGTACATGCGCGGGATCATATCCACTGATCCACCTGCGTGAGGGACCAGTATTTGCAAGTTAACCTGCCGGGTTTGAGCAGCGCGCATCAAGCACAACACCAAGATTAATTCAGACCAAGGAAATGATGAATAGTTTTCTCATAGGGTTCCAGGTTTACACAGCCCACTAGATTGCGTCACGGCTTTTCGAGCTATTTGGAGGGAGTTTTGGTGGAGGAAGTTATTCCTCGTTCGTTCCTTGATTGAATGCCGGATTACTTTGATGACGGTCTCACCACCGGGCTTCATAATCACTTGAAAGACTTACGATCCAATCTCATTCGAGATATCACAATCGGAATTGGTCTACTTCCAGTGAGCTCTAGTTCTTTCGGGGGACGGTCCACAAAAACTTCGTGATGATCCATAGTAGTGCCTCTTGTCAGTACGCTGTCCACCACATATTGCGAGGCTAAAAATCAATGAGCGGCACGTGCATCTGTTAGAAATCAGGTTTCGTAAGATCCTCCTTTACACCCAAGCAGTCATTTCGCCATACCAGAGACATAATTATTAGCATGAACGCCATGGCAGAGCTCAATTTCACTATTTTGGAGGACTTTCTTTCTCGTTTGTCACCGCATCGTGTCATTTTCATGTCGCATTTGTGGCACAGTTGACTGACATACGATCTCTAACAAGCCATTTGGACACTAACTAGCCTGTATGATTCCTGGTTACTTTGAGAAGTTTGGTCAACTATCGATAGGTAACAATTGTTCTATCGTGAAATCAGGAACACTGCTCTTGTTTTTGCTGGCGCGTACAATGACAAAACGCTCTGGCTCCTCATCGCGACTCTCTGAAGTGCAATTAAAATGGTAAGCGAGTTCGTGAATCACTTCCCGTTTGAGCTTATCTGCCTGCGGGAATTTCAAGAAGATGAAGCGCCTCTCCGAGTCCTTGAGGGAAGCTACAAGTTTTGCCAAGCTGTTGTATGTGGCGGCGACGAACTTGTAGTCATGGACCGTCGCCTCCCTGAGAAGTCTAAGTGGATCCTCACCGAATATATTGGCCGGCTTAAGATCTGGTCTTGCAATGTCCAGTGCTTCAGCTAGAGCCTTGTTTCGCTTAAAAACTCCACACGTTTCGTCACAGTCCAATTTCTTCGGATTCTTATTGTCGGTTGAATGTCCCTCTCGAGATTCCAATGAAGCTTTGTTGAGATTTCTTGACAAATCAACAACCACTGAGTCTTCGTTATTTCTGTTTATGCTCAACATAGCCACTTTGTTCCTGTTGTCCGAGTCCTTCGACATCTTGTGACACTCGATACGTTCCGACTTATTTCCGCATTCACAGTGGATTTCAATAGTCTTATTGCAATTCGTGGCCGGGCATGGAGTCTTTCCATGACAAGGCAGGTTACAAGGATGCTTGCAAACAAACCTAGGCACTGGGCACGGTTGGGAGCAAATAATAACACCCCGTTCATTGGGCTTCTCACAATCTCCATCATGACAAACCTTTTGGCATGAATGCTGGCCACAGGAGAGCATCTTTTTGCAAGTTCGACCACACGAGTAAGCAGACAAATAACAGTAGACGTTATCCTTGGATTCTGCACCACAGAAACAGGATTTCTTCACAAAGACTGTGCATGGGGCACACTTTTCACCATCATCATGACACTCGTGCTTCACCGGGTGGCCACAATCATGAGCCCTACGACATGGTCTATGGCAAACCGGAGGACGCGCCCCACAGGGTATTGGAGGATACATCACGGAGCCACCACAATGGCAAGTTAGCTCTGACCAACCAATATTTGTGCAGTCGCCACATTGACCAGGATGACATGTTTCAAGACACTTGTGAACATTGCACGGAAGTTTTTTGTTACAAACTAGAGTGCAGATATGAGCTCTTGAGCTAAGATTCTTGTTTGCATCACAACACTTTTCTTGGCACCTATGTTTTCCACAATTCTTTGGACCGTTGCAACGAGCTTCGCAGCGAAATGTGTGCTTGACTTGTTTGAATGTTACGACTTGGCCTGTTGATATTTTTTCAAACATCAAGGAACATTCAATCGTCTTCGATGACATGTTGCATTCACATTTTACAGTGGACTTGAGCTTACAAGGTGGACAAGGACCTGTGTGGCACTTTTTTTGGCACCTATGTCGATTTTTCTCTGGTCCACAAATTAGTTGACGATTACATTTGTTCCCACAAGTTGGCAGTGGGTCTGTGCAAGATGTTCGGCTTCTCAATATGTCCTCAGAGATCTCTGTCGACCCACAAGGGCACGTCTTGAGATTTTTACTTGATAATTTACAGCCACCACAATCACCAGGATGACACCGTTCGATACAATTATGGTTTCCACAATCCATTGGCTTATCGCAGATTTTATCACACGAAAACTGATCGTTGAGGTTCTTTGAAGCCTTCTTATGCTCTTCGCAACCTTTTCTTATCTCCTTAGATCCACAATAGCATTTTATCGTCAAGATTTCGGCACATGTCTCACAGCTACCATCATGGCACTTTTTCTGACATGTATGTCGACCACATTTCAATAATTTTCCACAAACTTCTCCACAGCTTCCAATCTGAGAACTACATTTCACTTCCTCACTCAACTTGCCACAAAAACAGGTCTTTCTAGAGGTCAATTGACAAACGTTGCATCGACCTGGATGGCAAACAATATTACAAGCGTGTGGACATTCGGCATTCGGACGTTTGCGACCACAAAGTTGGCCACAACTATGTGGTGTCAGATGACGATTTACTTCGGGACGCACCACCTTACCACAAAAACACTTGTACTTTCCTGGTCTCGAATGCAAGACTTTACGGCAAGCCGGACAAGGCCATTCCACAGATTTTTGCCTCTCGTTTCTGTAATTCGGAAATCTTGCAGCGCTGGTGGATGCTTCACCCCGAATAGAGGGATCGGTATTTGAAGATAATCCTAGGGCAGGGAACTGTGAGTTGGCCATGGCATCATCTCGAGATTTTATAGATTTGTTGCACCATTCGATGGCGCAACCTTGATGAAAGATATTAAAGCAATCGGTGCAATACCAAATAGGTTGGGTCCTTGAGATAGTATCACAGCAGATCATGCATTCAAATGTATTATTTCTGAACTGGTTTTCTGATATTCCACTTTGAACAATTTCAGAATCTTCAGTCTGGGACGGCTCTGGTGCAGGTGGAGGAGATCTCCGGCTCCTGACAAATCTCCTCGGGACGACACGATTTCTATCATTTCGACGACCATATCCACCTCGGCCATTGTTGTCTCGGGCCCGGCCTCCATGCCTAGGGCCCTCACTGGATAGGCTAGCCATGTGCGTCTATTAAGAATAAATATAATGATATACAAGAGAAATGAATAGCCAGTAATCTAGGCTGCTGTGGGAAATGCGATGTTTTGTTTAGATATTTCGTAGATCGATAATGCTAGCGTGGCTAAAATCTGCGCACAAGCAATCCTCCATCAGGCCTGAGTTTTTGCCACCGGCAGATTGAGGGTTTTACGGATTGCACAGATCTTCAATCGGAGATCGATTGAGGCCGCAACACAGGTCACAGGAAAGCACAAAACGACAGTATCGCCCAAATCAAATCAAGACATTTAATTTAACAGAAACCAAACTACATCGAAATGATCGCCGATTCAGACTCTTGGTTCTGAACAGCTTCCGAGTTACACTCCTACTTTTAGCATTGGGAGGCCAGGCTTGTTCGTTCAGTTGAGTTAGAATCTATTCGTCCATATCCGATCTCAAAAGATGATATTGAAAGGCCCGGAAGCTGCATTTTGTATTGAGCGCTCCTAATTCAAAACTTGACTTATGCGCTGATTTTATATCTCTGCTCTTTCTCAATTTCTTCCTGAATTGCCGCTATGATTGCCTCATCACTCTTCTTGAATTTCTCGATTCTCTTGTAGGCATTGTTAAGAACCTGGTAGGCTCTCTTCATGCCGTCTAGATTAGCTTCAAGCGCCACTTGACTGATATCCTCAGCAATTTGTCTGTAAGCATACCTCAAGTATATGCATGGGAGACTGTGATCGAGGTTCCTTCTCACTTTCTTCCAAATGTCCAGCATCTTGGATCGCAACTCTCGAAACTGTTGCTCGTTGGTCAGTTCTTCGAATCGACTGATCCTAATTGACAATTCATGGTCGAGCAGTTTTTGCTCCCACTCGCGTGGCAAAGCAGCCTTGCTCTCGAGGCCTAGAGGATACCATTCGTCTCTTCGAGCGACAAGATAGTCTCTATACTCAATCATGGGCTCCATGTAATAACTGTAGTCTATCTGGGCATACTCAATGGCCAAGTCTCGAAATAATGGGAACACCTCTTCGCAAGCCGACTCCTCTGGGTAAGCCTCCTCCATGGCTGAGTCAATTTCCTGCATCTGGCCCCAAAAATATACTGCATCGGCATATTCATCTCTTGTCTCATTCATTCGATCGTCCAGTTTATCAATATAACTACTCAGTTCATTGAAGCCACTAGGCTTGAAAGCATTAGGAAAGTAGAAAGTGAAAAAGCCCGCTTGAACTATGATGATGGAGGTCACAAAGTAGGCTAAGAGCACTATGATCTTATTCCCCATTTCACTGGTGTACGATCGATGCTGTTTCCACTGATTAGCTAGATTGCCAATGCGTAAGAAAGAGAAATCAGTGAACAAGTCAATTTGGATGGCAACATGTGATTTCTAGCACACAGTTTGCATCATACTAAAAATAACTAGTCCATACATCGGCGTCGGCGACCACAGAGCCACAGGAGAGTCAACTGACGAGTCAAAGCAAAATTCTCCACAAGAGGAGAGCACTGTTCAAGAGGACTGGGTGAAAATCTTCCTGTTCGAAACATGATTGGCTCAGAGTTTGAAGCTAATTGGCGGAAGTGTTCAGTTCGAACGGGAGCGAGTACCCCCTACGAGTGGTTTGTGTCACCACTGTCAGTGACAAGGATGTTATTCCATCCTCGCTAGAACCTTGGCCATCTTCTTTTGTCGTTGGCAAGCAGTCTTTCGTTCGATCTTTGGTTTAGATCAAATCATAATGAGCGCGACCAGTTCAATGCGTTGTCCAGCGTACCTTATTACGTTAGATGGGTAATCCCGCGATCCTGGGTATCTAAATACGATGTTTAACAGCACAAGCTTAGTCCTTGCTACTTTCTGTCAAGATGCTCTCTTGAACGGTAACTGTTCGTATAAGTCGGCTCGAATTTCCGCTGAGCTCGGTGAGTGCTTGCGATTCAGATTTGACTATCAGCCAATGGATCAATACTTGCAGGGGCACCCTTTGCGCGCGAACGGAGTATCCCTCCTGTCCTCAAACTGGGACAATAGTCCTCGGAAACTCGTGTATGACAAACGGGTCAAGTTCACACAGACAACAATCCTCTAATGCGTCAATCAGGCGTAACGTTAGGCTTGTTCTTATGTTCTTCGAGTCCCGATCTTTTCTGACGGTTTACTTTGTCGGGTACTATGGAAATTTATCGAATGTCTGATATAGCTGCTCGCCATCTTATCACTCAATTAAACTGCCATAATTCAGTTAATGGGCTCCGCTCCAAGTGATGGGTGGGTCATAGTCGGTGCCAGTCTAAACCACTGAGTCAATTGTTGATGGCATCTTGTTAGTGGCAAGACCAGACTTCATGCTCAGCCAAACAATGGAAAAACCCGCATCACTATCAAGATCGGGCCTATGTGAACTAGCTGAATTTGCCGGTCTATGCAGCATATTGCGTATGATAGAGATGTGCATAGATTGATTGTCAGCGTATAAAATGTTTGTATGGTTCGTTAAGGTTGGGAGGTCAGGGCTGCGAGCTCATACTTCAGCTCGATGCTCATCGTAGCGACAGTGTGCGTGACAAGACTAGAAATATGCGTTGTTGGATTACCTGTCTGGGACTTCATCATGGATGGACCACACCCAATTGAGCTTCATCTAAGGCTGAGAAAGTTCTTCAGCTCGAAGTATCAGATACGAACGAAGCTAGTTTAGTTGAGGGACACCGTCTCACCAATTCAGTTATCAGGCACTCGATATCTGTATCAATGGGCTGAGAATGCTAGTTCAGTAGGTTAGTCCCTCGGTTGTGAGAGCGTCGAGTTGCGAAAAGAAATCACGCTTCTTTCCAGGGGAAAATCTTACAGGTTCGAGCCTCGGACTCTGGCCGTCCTGATGCATTCTAATCAATCTCGAACATCGTAATCTCATCATCCATTCGAATGTCAACCCGACGATGGCCTATCGACAGGGTTGCCTCGCGTCTAGTGGATGGCGTTGAGAGTATAGGGGTGAACATGGTAAAGCGGGACGAATATCCCGAAACGAGACCGCATTGTTGTTCTCTCAGATCACAGCGGGAAACCTGGCGGGACGCAGAGTGGGAGTGTCTGCGGGAAAAAAGTCCCACTATTCCCAGCGCGCTCTATGTCGCAAAAAGATTTCGACAGCACAGAATGACCAAAAACAAACGCCTGACGTAACTAATTTCAATTAAGAAAATTAGTTACGCAAATAGAATCTCTTGATATGTGATATTTTGTTCCACTCTTACTGCATCATTTCACCTGCTTGTTAGATGTAGAATCTCAGTCAGATTCTCATTCGTCATAAGGGAAGCCTTTATATTCTTGGTTATTAGCTTTTAATTATCCCTACCACACCTCATTACCTTGAATCACAACCGCTCACTAATACAATGATTACTGTATTATTATTGCCCCGATAAGAACAGAGAAGGAAATCAATCACGGCTAATGCATTGAGTTGGATACAGAAGTTAGCCGGCACAAGAAAATCAACGTCTATGTTTTGCAATTATATCAGATTGTTGGAGAATATTTCGATATTCAGTTGTTGCCCTTAGTTAGACTCTATTAGGCTAGATTCTCGAAATATGAATGTGATCTAATAGCCGTTTCAACTCTGTTCCTAACACAACGGTTCGAGGAAATTGCCGAGATGTCGGATCGAGATCAATTCTCTTCAAACAAAGACAGTAATGCCCCGATCAGAGCACCACTCCTTGGCAGTAGACTAGGCCGCCTGCCGAGCTACAATGAAATTCTTCCCCGGCTATATCTTGGAGATATATGCACTGCAATGAATAAGGATGAGTTGACACGCCTAGGTATTACCGATTTGATTACAATCGAGATTAAGCCATTACAAGCCGCTGATCTAGCGCAAGTTGTTAAGCGTTATCTATTTATCAATGTTATGGATCATTCTAAACAAGATATATTATCGCATTTTGAAACTTCTAACGAATTCATTGAGAATGCTCTCAAAGAGGCCACAAACAAGGTACTCGTTCATTGCGTTGCCGGTATATCGCGATCAGCATCTCTGGTTATTGCTTATGTTATGAAAAGTAGATCAATGACATATAATGAGGCCCGCGGATTGGTATCTCAGAAGAGACGAATTGTCGATCCAAACGAAGGTTTTGTTCGACAGTTGGTTCTATACCAGAAGATGGGGTATACCATCGACATCGGGAACTTGGATTACCGAAGATTGGTTCTGGACGCATTAGCATTTGAATTTAGACTAATATCGCTCAATTATTACCAGATGCCTGGTTCAGCCTCCAAAGCGATATCTTCACCATTCAGTAATATTTCAGCCTCGACATCTGGTTCAGTCGAGAGGACTAGTGTCATTCAAGTTCCCCCTGGTCACAAAAATTTACCAAGTCGGCAGAATGTGGGCATACTCTTTGACCACTATTACAACAAACTCCATCTACAAGAAGTAAACAAGTATCCATCTGTATACGATCCATCAAATGTATTCAAATGCACTAAGTGTCGATCAGTTGTGTTCTATGCAATAAGTGTGATTGAAAACAAGAATCCCGCTGGTTCCGAAATGTCCTATGACAATCTCAGCGCTCCAAAAAGTGATACACAATCCAAAAGTGGCAAATCAAAGGCTGAGTGTCCATTCGTATTCATTGAGCCACAGCCCTGGATGTCTAAGGGGGTCCTGGAACGAGATGGAAATCTAGAATGTTATAAGTGCAAGAGAAAACTTGGTAAATTTGATTGGACAAGTGGTGAAAGTTGCTCGTGCCCCAATCATAAGTCACAGATAAATCTAAATTTATTCAAAGTCATGAAGAAAAAAGTGGACATGAGTTCGAGATAGCAATCTGACGAGAAGAATTCAATAGTCTAAACACCACTTCAATAAAGAGATGATTTCGATCTGCATTTTCGTCCAAAGATCTAGAGTTGAGATATAGCAGATAACTCTCCTGACCGAGACTGTTTTCCCTAGATCGCAATCACCGCTAGGGCACCTGTTTCAGATTGAACTACTTCTGACCAGGAGCGAACAGGGAGACAAAGGGCACCATTTCACCGGAAAGCACATTAGTACTTCCAATCTAACTGGATCGGCAGCGTCAAAAAGGCTGTTTTGTTCAGCCCACAGCTGGACTTCTGTCAAGTTTGGCGGCTAGTGAGTTGAGCTTGGTCACCTAGATGATCACTTGGCTGCGTGAGTTTCGAAGGAAAAAGGCCCAAGTATTATTTTATACAAGGTCAGCCCCCTTGCTGCCTGGAAAGCTTGCCCTCCTGCAGCAATCTGTCAGAGTGGACAGCAGGGGGAGCCAAGTTTAGGGTTGATGATGGTTGGGCGCGTGCTTATCCCTTGAAACTGTCCCAAGTTGTATCTTGTGCGATATGTTATTTTCTGGCCCAATGGTCCAGAGGTGCAACAGCCTTTCCTGTGTCGGAGCTCCAATGTTTGCCTTGCCACCGTGAAGCATTTTGTTGTCAACATTTCATTTTTTGCTCTGGCGGCACGTGCCATCACGTCGATCACGGCCAACACCATAACAACAGACATAACGGCCAGATCGGAGAGGCACGCACACACTGGCCTGTAATAGATCACCGCCAGTCTCGGCTGCTGTCTATATGTTGTTGTTTGGAAGTGTTATTGCAATGGGAACTTGGGTGTTTCCGTGTCCTTTTTCGCGCCCATCCCTCTCTCTTTGGCTCCTGGGCTAGCTGGTCAGTGGTCCAAGTTGCATCCAACAGTGCAGCGAGCTCCAGACTAACGCGAGAGAGACATGCCTGTGTAGACTAGATGGAAGTGAAATGTTTGCCAATCATGTACAAACATTGTGTATATTTTTTCATTCTTACTTTCCCCTATTTGCCATATTCCAGTCCAAAAGGAGCGCCAAAAGCAGATGGAAGAGAACTATAGATGCAAGTGCAGAGGGGGGGAGGGGCCGGCTGATGTATTCAATGTAAAAAATGCCAAAAATGTATCGAAATCCAATTTGGAGTGAGCAAAATCGGAACCACAAGAAAGGGCGAGACGAGCTCGAGTAGAATATCGGCTGACTTGTGAGGGAGTTTCAGATTTGCCTGGCCGCTGCTTGCTAGAACCGAACCGAATTCAACTCGAACGGATATTCAATTTTATCTCCCCCTTTCCTCTGTCGCCCTTTTTCTTCCCTCGCCCCAAGCTTCCAACTTCCTGTTAAAAATGCGACCATACGTCATTGTTATCCTAGGCGGCAACGTGACCGAGTTCCCTTTTGCCTCCCCCACAAATTGTTAAAGCATAATGGAATGATAGTGGCGAAAATGTGGGCCCCAGACGGGCGCGAGTTTCATTCGACCCATTTTGAAAGTAGCAAAAAATTTCGCCCATGCCTCGCCAGTGGTTAGACTGTGCAAGCAGCTAGCTGTGGAATAGGCTGCTAGCTGGTGGCTCTAAACTTCCATGCGAAGCTGGCCGGCCGGGACTTCCTTTGTGGCGTCAATGCAATTCAATCTATCTGATTAGATCTCGATTGGGAGTAGAGGCTGCTAGCTGGCGGTGTCGTGGATTTGTGTCTGTCCATGAGCCTGTTTCGCCCACGCATCAGGCCCAACCAGCAGACAGCGAGAAGGGCGAGCGAGATGGGAAAAGGGAAATAAATGTGCCTGTCTGGCCTTGATGAAAGAATTCCACCACAATGGTCTAATGATGCGGCCGGCTAGCATCAAATTGCAAAGCCCAAGTGCCGGGCTCATATTCAATATGCGCCCTCATCTTTGGCCCGCAGACAGTCTTCCGCTCGGCTCGTTGGGGGCCCAAAGTCGTTCTAAAAAAGCCACCCACAAGTCAAAAGGGTTCCAGGCGGAACTGAGCAAGCCACTGGCACTAAGGACCAGCTGGGCCCGAGGGAAGTCTCACTCCTGCTGCCGCTCGTTGGTCACGTATTGGAGGGTGCATCTCGTGGGCGGAGTTGAGCAGAAAGAGGCCCGCCTTCTGGCTCATTGTCGCCCATTTTTCTCCAGCCTCTCGCTCACTGTCTTCCTCGCAGCACGCAAACACCTAGTCTTCAATTCCCCCAGCCAGATCTCCATGCACCGCACTTGGATCTCTTCTCAGAACACTTTTGCCTCCTCTGGTTCATTGTGAGACCCAAACGAGGAGGAAGATAATACGGCCGAGGGTGATTAGGGCTGATGATGGGAGAGCATCCGGCTGGAGATGGACGCAGGAGGAGCTCCAAATCCGATGGGATTGGATCAGATTGGAGCACAATGGGTGATCATGAGACGCGCGGAAGCAGAATTAGAATGGCAGACAATTATCCGCAAGCAACTTGGGCCAGCAGAGCGGGAGAACTTTTTGTTATTCAAGAGAAAGTTGGCCAGTCTTGGTTGATGATGGTGTTTGTTGCTCTTGCTCTTGTGCTGACCTCAAAAGTGGAGTCTGAATGTGGGCGGCCAACGAGTGTTGTTGGAGATTCTATCTCCCATTCCGATTCCGATTCGGATGGAGATCAATGCTTATGGTGACCAATGGAGGGCCAATGGTCGATGAGTTCGCTGGTTAGACTGCGCCAGACACAGACACCGGCCAGCAAGCAGCAACTCACAATGATGGACACACTCACACTCACACTCAGACTCACATTCACGCCAAGCCAGTGGCCAGCCGGAACACTTGGTGGCCTTTATTCATTATTTGAAACGCGTTCAGAGCCAAATCGGACTGATCAGAGCAACAACAATTCGGCCAAGGACCAAGCAGATGGACGGGCAAGATTAGGGGCTGTGAGGGGCGAGTTTGAGTCAGAGTTTGGGTTTCACTTTGGCAGAAGGCGCAAAATAGTGGGCCAGTGAGAGCAGACAGTGAGCAGTGTGTGTGTGTAAGTAGTGTACGAG
>Ga0058701_10000158_pt1 | contig 57416 bp, 38 predicted proteins | sample AgamicOrMae_FD_97039 | JGI IMG/M metagenome (GOLD analysis project Ga0058701, IMG submission 97039) | Agave microbial communities from Guanajuato, Mexico - Or.Ma.e | ecosystem: Host-associated > Plants > Phyllosphere > Phylloplane/Leaf | place: Guanajuato, Mexico | collected 2012-06-04
GCTTGGAAGTGTGCAGCTGTGTCTGCAAGTAGCTGAGAGCCATTAAGGCGCTTACAACGAGATGATGTATGGCCATGTTCCCGATATTTCTTATTGAATGGAAATGATTTCGATATTTATCCGACGATACTCTGTGGAACAATGAAAGAGCTTTTAAATTGAATGGGGCGCAATTTGTCGCTAGTGTTATTCTCGTTTTAGATTCAGCCTGACATCATGCGGTTATGCTAGCTTTGCTTTTACTCAAACTGCCTGCTAAAAGAAATCATGACAACTATGCCCCTCCACGTCCACGCAGGATGCCTCGGTCATCTCATGGTGCTAAGAGTTGATTGTTGCGACGATTCTCTGCCGGGTGTTATGGAGATAACACAATCGTTTCAGATGAACCAAGGACGTTTATCCAGTGACAGTTTCTAAGTCGATCTCCTTTATAACTAGGATTACATCTTTAGAGCGAAAGTGTCGACTCGGTGGGTCAAATGGAGATATCCGACGCCTATTTTATTCTAGGCGGCCTAGGTTTCGGTGCAGTTGATTTGACCAGTTGATTTGGTCTCGATGATCTTAAAAACGGTTATCCAATCTACCCATGGGGAGCGGATGTTCGCAAGGCTATGCAATCCAAGGGCCTCTTCATCTCAATCAATCTTCTATTTGAGGTCTAGTTGCAAGATTTGGAACGGATGGATCGTTTTCAAAATAGGGAACTGATGGATAGGTCGCAATTCCGCAATGGTTATTGTGATTCCGTATCATCCTTATGTACCCATCTTCTCCCCATTTCTTGCCCCAAGAATTCTTCACTATCCAGTAGTCTAGGTTCAACTTTTTATCATGACCATAGCCAACCACCAAAACTGCCTGGCTCAACTTGGAAAAATTGCTCGCACACTTAGGGTCGTAATAAACACCAGACTTGTAATTCTTGAAACTATCCAAGCTCGCGTCAACTGCCGTCGAAACGGGGCCGAAAAATGACACTGCCCCCTGAAGATCCTCATCGTCCCAGCCCAGAATGTAGATGATTCCAGAGTCGTTCATGAAGGCCCGTGACTTGTTAAATTTACAACTACCACCCACGCCCACGTATGGATATTGACCAGCTCCCTCAATTCCATTCTTTACATAATTGAATGCGTCATTCATCCATCCGCCTTTACAACCATCTCGTCCCTTGTAAGTACAGTCGACTAAATTCTGCACACTCAAGGGGGTCAAGTTTTTCACATTCATCTGAGGCACCTCCTGCCCCTCAAGAGCTCCAACCGCGGAAAACGCCCACGAAGAACCACACTTTCCTTGATCTCCAACCTCTGAGACTCTATTCGGGACCTTACGCCAGTCTAGTTCATCGGGAGGTCCGGGCGAGGGCGCCAAGATCTTGTTGAACATCTTCTTTCTCTCGTGCTGCACATCTTGTAGTTGCTCTTGTGGTCTATAACCGAGAAGCTGTTTGAATTCAGCATCACTTTGATCGGACAAATGGTTCAGCCCTAGCTTCATGTGTTCGTGCTCAGCATTGTGTTTGTCAATCTTGTGTTTGTTTGCAAAGAAGATGAGCTTTCTCATGGAATCAACCTCCTCGCTTGCATACGATTTGCCAAATTGTCGCTTATAGAGCAGCCACTCAGTAGAGTTAAGGTATTGCTTGGAAGTGTGCAGCTGTGTCTGCAAGTAGCTGAGAGCCATTAAGGCGCTTACAACGAGATGATGTATAGCCATCTTTTTCGAGATCTCCCCCTAATCGCTATACAGGCGAGAATCGACGGTCAATTTGTCGTCTAGGTGTCCAGCACTCAAGGACGATTCATTTTTTAGACTTGTTTTACACAATATCCCTTCAATTCGGTCAAAATTGTCGCATATTTTCCCACTAATTCATCGAATCATCGGGGACGTGAATCGCTTTCCTACCGTCAGCTGAGAACTGCGTAAAGAGAAAATAGCAAAACGTATAATTTTTCAAGATATCTCCCATCTGATAAAGTGAAAAAGGACGACCCCCAGCTATGGCTTTGGTTATCATGAGAGAGACTACCTCCAGCAATATCTAGATGCTTGCAACTTTGGCTATCGCGGACTCACCGCCGAAAATCGGATTAGTCTTTGCTCAGCAATCGAGTTATATAACCAGCGCTGGATTCATCACAAAAGATCGTAGACTCAGTCAAACACACAACCACAGAAGTTGGAAAACCTCGACGAAAACAACAATGAGTCAAAACGGGATCTACCCAACTTGTGGGGTCATGAACAAGCTAGTTCATGTCGGAGCACGAGGATAGAGCAGTCGTCACCATGTCGTTCAATGTTTTGGAATGAATTTGTATAGATTAATCCTCGCGCAAGCGGCTGATTAGCTTCGATGAGCATATGCTCCAATCAATCGATCGCTACTTGTTTGCGGAAATCTGCTAACCGAAATCAATCTCTCTTGTACGATTTCGCACGGGTGGCCTTTTGCCTGTCAAAAATGACATACATCTTTCGTATGGAAGCACGATGTGCAACATCGAACACGTGTGCGCATCCTATTTTGACTTTTAGTTCCATCAAATTCCTTCCCGCTGACTCCTGTCTCCGTAGTTACGTTTAGATATCCCTGGATCGATATTCATCATGATGGATCCTAAAGAGCAGCTTAATGCTCTTGTGGGCCAACTATCCAGTATTAGGAAACTATCATCAAATCAGCTGCAGCCCATTATTGCTTGTCTTGACGGATTCGGAGATTTAGCAGAAAGTGATGCCACCATAGCTGAGGCATGCCTGAGTGCTTTGAAAGATTTTCTATTGAAACCCTCACCAATCCTTTCAAAGCTGCATCGAATATGTAACTCATCAACACAGCCATCTGAGAAAGAAGTCTGTGATTCTGCAACAAACGGGATTACGACTTCTTCCAGCAACCTAGATTCTAAAACAAGTAACGATTCAAGCACACTTAAGATTAGATCTGACACCAGTACGGATGTTAATGGCGGTGATGGGCTTGCTTCTAGTCAATTACAAATCAATCAGAGAGTTAATAAAAAGACCAAAGATTTGAGAGGTCTTGCTGCCAATTCATTAGAGAATCTCCGTCTTGTTGCCATAAAGAATCTATCCCGTTGCCTGAGAGCTGCCTATGGAACAGATAAACATTGTGTCAAGGCATTGATTGCATCGATGTCTAATAGATTATATCAAGCAGAGAAAAGCGAAACTGAACTTAGTTTGATATCAATTAATACAATTCTCAGTTTGGGCCACATAGCTACAGCCTTAAGTGATATTAGTAAAACAATGGAATCCATCTTACAATTTTTTCAGCAGCGCTTCTGTCAACCGCCATCACCTATAGATTCAATTATAGTTGAGCAACTGGGAAAGATGCTTCTGGTTTCCAATCGTGATCATGTGATATTTGAAGAGATCATGAAAATGTTAACTACCATCACTCTAGAATCTAGTTCAGCATATAGTATGCGCACCAAAGCTGACCAAATGAATCAAGGTTATAGGCACGTGTCTTTAGCTGTCATAAACATTCTAACCCAAGTTGCCGCCAATCTAACTGAAAAACCGGACCAAGAAGAATTTTTGATTAAGATCCTTGAACTTTTCGTTCAACTGGGCCTTGAAGGAAAACGTGCCAGCGAAAAGGCCTCCGTACCGATGAGGGCTTCGAGTAGTGCAGGTAGTCTGGGAATTCTGTTGCCAGTTATCGCAAATGTTGTCAGGCGGATGCCAAATATCACTGATCCAAAACCTAGATTGCACAAATTATTTCGTGATTTTTGGCTCTATTGTGTTGTAATGGGATTCACAAGCGATACTAGTCTATGGCCGAAGGAGTGGCTTGCATGTGTCAAAGAGATTGCTTCTAAGTCTCCGTTATTGAAATCTAGAGAGCATCTAAGATCTGAATTGCAATATAATACTGCTATCAGAAACGACTCGGCTACGATGGAAGAACTTGTTGAGGTCAGGAACCAGATTCTCAGCGATTTGGATCACCCGGCCGACATACTTTCAATTGTGAGCAGGCTCAATTTTGCCCAATGCACCTATTTGATGTCAGTCTATCGCATGGAAGCATTCCGAGTAGAGAGTAGAGCAACTCAGGACTTTTCGTTTCAAGTCATGTTACAATACCTAGAAGATCCTACAATCCAACGTGACAAGGATGGTATTCGTCAGTGCATATTTTGCATAGCAGATAAGATCTTTCGAGTCTATCTGGATGTACTTTCAAAGAAGCAGATGAATAGAGAAAGGGATTTAGAATTGGAGGATCTAGCCATACTGTTACTAGTTAAGTTTAATCACCCTCAGAAACAGATACGAAGGGTCGCGGACAAGTATCTGAGTAGACTCGTCGACAGATTTCCACACATGCTATGGAGCGGACGAGTCATTGTTACAATGTTGGACATATTGAAAGTCTTAGGAAAATCTATGCAATTAGACTCCAATGAAGCAACTATGGAACTAGACATACCAAATACATATCACAAATTTCAGTCAACCGATACGGCAGAGGCTCGCGAGACAATTGTCAGAGACTTTACCGCGCACTGTCGTCGTATAATACGTGAAGCAGTCAAGTGGGCACCTAGAACCACCCGGACACATCTCATAGAATACATAACTAGCTACCAAGATGTCTCGACTGATTTAGCCCAACATCCTGGTTTATCATTAGCAATAGAAAGTGCAAACATATCCAAAGATGGTAGTGGGACCTTGCCCACAAATATGGACAAGTGGTTAACCAATACAGGGATCGATTGCTCGGAATTCCTAGCATCAGTCAGCGTTCGAAGCCGTTATAAAGGCTTGATAACCGGAATGGTCGGACTTTTAACCTCGACTGATGATTGCAAAGAGCGGGAGGCCTATAACAAGCTCGGGAATTTGTTCGGCAAGCAATTGGCCGAAAGCTGTAAAGAAAAAGACTTGGAAAAGCATCGTGACCTGGTCTACAAGATCACTGCATTACTCATCTCTTCACCTGGTTGTAACAGAGAGCTGCTGAGGGTCTTATGTTGGGCACCTCTAGACTATTTCACCGCGTCATCAACTCAGACAATTGTCGCATGTTGGGATTGGTTTCTTGCAGCGAGGCGAGATTTAGAAATCGAGTTCGCTCTTGAGATGGTCAGCGCATGGAATGCAACGATTGACAGGAAGATGGGTCTCTTTGCCGAAGAACCAGCACCTTGCGATCCCCTGGCTGCCGCTGACGGTCAAGTCACTCGAACAGAGCATCCACCTATCGGAGCCCATCATGTTTGGCTACGCTTTGCAATAGAGCGCATCGAGACCGCAAAATACAGCAACATAAATCTAGTCGAGCTTTATTCGGATATGCTTCATCGGTCGCTCACTATGAATGTCGGAGCAGTCAAGGCGCCCTCGAGAAACTTGATTTCGATCGGTTGTCGATTCAGATTGTTGACATGCGGCCTTTCGTTGATCCAAGGGGACGCTTTGCCGAGAACGATAAGTAACATAATTCTTCGAGAGCGAATCTATCGGACTGCAATAGATTACTTCTGTGGCCCTCAAGTTTGCCCATTACAAAGATCCAATGATTTGAGGGAGGATATAATATCGTTGATAAAATTTTGGCAAAGTCTGCATTCCGATAGGAAATATCTCAAGAGTTCAATTCAGCCAAACATAGGACAGCAATCTACCACAAACGTCAGCATTCAAGAATTCATTCCTTCCAGTTCAACAAATAGATTGCGAAGTGGCTGGTTGAACACATTGATTCTCAACTCGCCCATCGTGACCAATTCATCGCGCGATGCAACAGGCCAAAGTGCTGGTCAACAGCCCCCGTTATGGCAGGGCATTTGCAAAAATTTGATAAATTTAGAAACCTATGCAAAAGAATATGCAAAGAGAAGAAATCTAATATTGAGTCTACTGGCCAATGAGATAGAGTTCTTACTAGTTTGGTACAACCCATTGGCTTGTCCCGAAATGCACATACCCGGTGAGGACACCATAAGTGCGTGGAGGCTGCAGAATACACAACAAACGACCGAGCGTTCAACTAGGGAACTTGTTAGACTGGCCTGGGATATATCACCCGCCCTTGCCGTCTATCTGCCGCATCGTTTTAAGAGCTCAGATGTGATAGTCAACGAACTGTCAAAACTAGTCAAATCCCAACCTACTGCTCTGAGTCACAATCCAGAAGCTCTGCAGTATCTAATAACGACAAATGATTTGGCTAAAGACTCGCCGGAATTGTTACATGTGGTAACCTGGGCCCCAATTCAACCAATTTTAGCTCTGTCGTTCTTTTCTCGCGCCTATCCAGCACATCCGTTCACAAGTCAATATGCAATCCGAAGTCTGTGCTCTTACCCTTCTGAGGTTGTGATGACTTACATTCCGCAATTAGTTCAAGCAATTAGGAACGACAAAATCGGTTACACATCAAACTACATAAGAAACGCAGCCAAACGTTCGCAATTGTTGATGCACCAGTTAATTTGGAATATGCGAACTAACATGTACCGTGACGAGAATGGCCAAGAGCCGGATCCAGATTTGTACGAAGTTTTAGACGAGCTAGTTAATAGTATAATCAACTCATTATCGGGTTCGGCAAAGATCTTTTTCGAGAAAGAGTTCGACTTTGTCCGCAGGATAACATCAATTTCAGGCGAGATACGCGAATACCCCAAGGGCGAACAGAGGCGCAACGCCCTATTGAATGCTCTGAAGAAGTTTGTCTTTGAGCCAGGCTGCTATTTGCCATCCTCTGCCGACTCGATAGTTACCGACATTGATCGTAATTTTGGAGTCCCCTTGCAGAGTGCAGCTAAGGCACCCTTTTTAACTCGCTTCAAGGTGATACAATGTGGCTTCAATCAGGTGGAGCAACTGTCCATGGACATCGCCAACAAGGCTAAACTTGGACTTGAGATAGATTTGCCTCATCAGTTTGGAAACGAACAGGCATTCCAGCGGGAACTTTGGCAAGCTGCAATATTCAAGGTTGGGGACGACGTGAGACAAGACATGTTGGTTCTGCAACTGATAGAGTTGCTGAGAAACATATTTGTACGGGCAGGGCTCGATCTCTATCTGCATCCATATCGCGTAGTTGCCACATCGCCCGGTTGTGGTGTCATCGAGTGTGTTCCAAATGCAAAATCTCGTGAACAATTGGGCCGCGAGACAGACATGTCGCTCTATGATTACTTCAAGAATTTGTACGGCGACGAAACCTCAAGCAAGTTCCAAGAAGCGCGTGCCAATTTTGTCAAATCAATGGCCGCCTACAGTATTGTAGGCTTCCTGTTTCAAGTGAAGGACCGCCACAATGGAAACATCATGATCGATAGTTCTGGCAGGATCATTCACATAGATTTTGGTTTCGTCTTCGACAGTTCTCCTGGTGGAAATCTTGGCTTTGAGCCGGATATCAAACTGACCGATGAAATGGTGAAGATTCTGGGAGGTAACATGGAAGCGGCCCCATTCAAGTGGTTCCTTCAATTATGCGTGCAAGCATTCCTGGCAGTTAGGCAATATCGGGAGGCGATAGTGGCGATTGTCGAGCTCATGCTAGAGACCAAATTACCCTGTTTCAGAAAGGACCAAACAATACGCTTACTGAGAATGAGATTCGCACCCACTTGCAATGATAAGGAGGCAAGTAATTACATTCTCAAGATCATAAGAGATTCATTTTTAAACATCAGAACGAGAACCTATGATATATTGCAATACTATCAAAATGCAATTCCATATTAGTCACTTCGATAAGAGGCCCATCAAGACACAGGACAATCATCAAGACCCAGCAAAGTTGGAAACACATTTGCATGTTAGACGAAACTTTTCTTTTGATTTTGTTTGCAGGCAAGCAATTAAATCTATTCTCTCAACACAACAACACTACGGACAACATCTGTGTGCTGAGAACATTAATAGGATCACTCAAGAATAAGGAGGAGAGACTTTCCAGAAATTGAAAGAAGGAAAAGACAATAAAGCGTTTTTTGTTATCATTTGTTTTTAAACTCAAACAGAATGTGTAAGATATATTTGTGAGCAGGAAAAATCAGGTTTCTCTCTTCTTTTTTTCAACTCCTTCAACAGTTCATTCAACCCGTTCTTTTTCAACCTTGTCACATCTTACTTCGTGTTGGCTCTAAATTTGGGAGGCGTAGCAGAGGAAAACAGTGCCGGTTTTCTATTGGACGATGATGATGCTCTTGGTTAGGCTACTGGATAACTTTTGTAGTGGTAGGATTCAAGGACAATGAGAAAGGTTGGGCGAGCATGAGATGCCGGCTGATGAAATGGGCCGAGATTGTGTCAGTCGGTCGTCGGGCTTGAGAGACCTTGAAGCTAACAACTGTGATTGGAGCTTTGTCTGGCCGAGAGCTGACGAGGTTGCAATCTACAAGCTTTTCCTCGAAAGAGGCGTCGGCTGCTCGTTTTCTAGGAGGTGTCCAAGAATAGGAAAACAATGTTTCCGAATGGGAGCCCGGAGACTGTTTCCTGCCCAGTTTGTCACCGGCACTAAAGTCACCTGGCACAGCTGATTCTGCGGCGCCACAAGCACTCCAGTCGGATGTGGCTTCCGCAAAACATTCTCAGCTCTTGCGCAATTGTTTTCCATCGTAGACTCTCATCTTCTCCAGCTCGCGGTCAATGTCTCAAGGCTACCGACGATGGCCATACAAGTTGCGGACAGTCGCCTCACGCTAGACAGAATAAGCCGCCCTTTTTATCGGCGCTTCTGCCCCCCTCGGCAAGTGTCTGCGAGCTCGAAGGTAGATGAAAAAGAGGATTTTTATATGAGTAAGAAGTTGTCTAGTTAAAGATTATCTCAATAATCCAACTTGAGCCGTCCCCTTCACTGCCTCTTATGAAGAGCCAAAATTGGCTCATTTTTACCTAGTTTGCCACAGTATTGAGATCTGACCAGATGGTCGAGGTTGTGTGAATGGAGCTTGTGTGAGCTTGTGTTTTAGGGAGCCATAGGTTAGAATAGTAATCGAGAACTCATGCTCACAACAATTATATAAACAGTCCAATTTAACTCTATGGTGAATTTAGTGGAATGCAGGTAAATGATGTCCAATTTTATGTTTTCTACATCACTAAATAGTTGTTTTTGTTTGATTCTTTTGGCTCTCTCGAGCACTTCTTTAGCCATAGTTTTCGATGAAGGTAAGCTAGACCCTAAACAGAATCGAAATTCGAAACAATGTCAGGCTTCATCGCCGAAATATAAGTAAAATCTCATTAAACTGTACGTGAGCCGCAAAATATGTGCTCTAGTTTCCTCCCTCCACATATGGATCACCGTTTCCTCACTGGCCAACAAGAATCATGCTGGACAGAGGCCCTTGTTGTTTAGACAAATTGAGTTGAATTGGATAAACGCGCCCCTGGAGGACCAGAACGACTATTTGGCCTTGTATTTGGATGTCAGCGATCCGGAAATGAACAATCAACTGCCAGTCAGTGTGCACAAAATAGCAGGAAATTTGCATGGAAAAATCACCACCGACCATTATTTACCTTTGGTTGATTTTTACAATTCAACCACTTTCAAATACGAACGCCAAACGCCATTCGCTTTGCATACAAATCATCGCCAACTACACAACGGGGGCAACAACGAAATTGAAAACCACCTCCACGAAGATTTGCCCCACTCCACAAACGTCTATCCAATGAGAGCTCATCCAAGACATGGAAGAGAAGACCAGGAGCAACGGTGGAGCTCGCGTAGCATGGGCACAAATGTCTACGGCCTATCCAACAAGGAGCCACAGTGGGAAAAGTCCAAACTCAATTGGATCAATCTGGAGGAGGCGTGTCTGGGCTACTGTGTGGCGTATCACAGTGGCAAGCGGATGTTGGCGAAGAACTGTTTGAAGATTAGTCCAACATGGATGCAAGACTCGTTCCAGGCCATTGGGTCCAGATCGTTGCCGGAACTGATGCTGCCCGGAACGCACAATTCGGGCACATATCCCAGGCAACTGGATGAGAGTGTTCTCCAAATGATTAGTAAATATCAGATGAACCAGGACGAGAACATTTTCAATCAGTTGGTTTTCGGCATCAGATATCTGGACCTAAGGGTTGGCTACAGCAAAGTGAAGCAGCGAGCGGAAAGGTTGTGGATTTATCATGACATATTTCGCACCGAAGTTTCGGCCGATGAAGTGTTCGAACAGGTGAGGAAGTTTCTAGATTTGACAACGCACGAAATAGTTATCATGGATTTTCACCGTTTCACTGTTGGCTTCCAGAATGAGAATTCCCAAACTCTGAGGGAGCGACACGCCAAATTGATTGAGCTCCTGTTCAAGCACCTGGGCCCCTATGTTGTGCCCTCCTATTTGGGTCAGCATGCTCCACTGCAAGAGTATATCTCGATGAACAAGAGATTGCTCGTCGGCTATGCTGGTCGTTCGCAACTGATTGGGTCTCAGAGCGCCGATCAACATCATTCCATATTCGGCCAATACCAGCAAGCGAGTACTACTAGCCCTAACCAGCAGACAGGGGCACCCAATCTTGACAGAACTCTTGCAAGCAAGAGGAATCCGCAGGATACCATCAGAGACATGGACTCGGCAAAGCAGGATCAGGAAGACCGTCTGCGTGGCAACAACGACGAGTCAGACACACAAGACAACCAAAACGACAGACGAATGGGAACGCGCATTTATAACAAGCTGAAGTCTCTCAGATTGATAAACCATTCGTTTTCGAAACGGTCGACAGTTCTGAGCCGAGAGGGAAACGAATCAAAGAACTCGTCAGCTCCTCAGGTGAAGAGAGATGCAGCTCAAAGGCAAGAGCGCAACGGAAAGTTGACACTAACTCCGATAGCTCGACTTGGGGCGCAATCGATGCAGGACGACTTGGCTGCACAGTTGGCCCGGGTGGCTCTCTTTTTCCCCTCAGTCCGCCATCTCTGGCCCAACAGGGACACTCTAGACGGATTGAGCCAGTACATGAATGAGACAACTTGCAGGAAGTACTTTGGTGAGCTCAGATCCATGATGGTTGAGTTGACGCCGACCGTTTTTGGCGCCATCTCAGACAAGTATGATGGAAACAGACAGTTGGCCAATCTTGTAAATCGGCCGGTAACTGATTGGATACGCGACAGGTGGTTACATTGTATCAACGTGGTTGCGTCGGATTTTTTCCTCGGCAACGATCTGATCAGACTCGCCATTTATGCAAACAAACGACGATTCCTCAATAGAGACCATAGTGGGGAAGGAAACTCTGCCTACAGCAAGGGACCAATGTGTCCGAAGCTGATAAAAATCGAGCACCTGATTGACAAACCTAGAATACCCATACAATTTGCCTACCAAATTCACCCCAAAGTGTTGCACCGGCCAGAGGAATCCGCAACGGTTCCACTAATGAGCGCTGGCAGTGTTTACAAGCAAGAGGATATCATAGCTCATTACCTTCCAAACGGAGACAGAATAATGCTCAGACCATTGGGTTCGTCCGTCTACTCAAACACTTATGGCTCGAGTTCGAGCGGTCAGACAAACAGTGGTCAGGCTCAGTCAAGAGAACGTCGAGATTCCTTCGTGGAGAATGTTTCCGACGGGTTTGCCGATCTATACTCCTCATTCAAGCGTTTGTTCAATCTCTGATTGATGCATTTAACCTGCCAAACAACCGTTCATTGATAGGCCTATTATAATAACTAATCTTTGGATCAACTAGTCATCGAGAAGTTCAAGATCAGCCGGTTGTCCAGGGAATCAAACCAAGGAAAAAATTGGTCCTCCTGATAGATACTTCTCGCACCTAGTGCCAACCATCTCGAGGATAAACACACAGGATTTTCATTAAACTCGTCTAGAGTCATCAGGGATCAACGTTGTCTCATGATTGCGGGCCAGCGTTGTGTCCGACAGGTCGAGTTTCATGATTTCTCAGCAGATCGATTGCACTTGCTGGCCACTAGCGACTCCGCAAATAGGCTCATCTCTCCGCTCATTAATAATCATGATCGGTCTCTGAGCTTGCAGAAACTGTCAGTTGCTGGCAACAAAAGAGTGATTCAAACTTGATTGGGCAGAATGAAGCAGAGTTTATGCATGGTAGGTCACATCACAGATGTTCTTTTAGTTTCCAGTCTTTTGTGAGCGTTCAATAGTCCTGTGGTGCCTCAAAATGTCTCAGCGTCACCAGATTGATTGAGTGAGCGCACTAACAGCCAGCTTTGACACTGTTTTTTTGTTTTTTCACCATCATATTACGAATTACCCCAAGCGCCGCTCATGTCTCGGCGCTATCCAACAATGAGAAACCTCCACTGATCACAGCTAGGATGAGCCCTTCAATGTGTGGGAAATACGAGGTTAAGAAACACACCTCGACTGACAGCAATTTTACCAATCCCTCTGAAGTATTGAAACAAATTCCATTCGGGGGTCCCCCAAATTGGATGCTTAGACCCAGGGCATCCAGCCGTCATGCATGGCAGCCATCCGCTCGGTCGATTTGGCGCAATGGATTAGGGCGCTAACCAGTTGGGCTGGAGTAAGGTATTCATCTGTTATCGAATGGAAGGAAACACCATCTGCTGTGGTGTTCCTACTCTTCAGCCCCGTCAAAAGACTATCCATCTTGCCTAAGAGCCTATCCCTAATGTATTCTTCCACTCTTCTCGCATTGTCAAAAGCTTGATCCGTATTTTCATCGTGGATGTTACCCTCTCCTGGCTTGCCCGAAGCGCCTGCGGCATGCCCAGACTCGCGGCAATCATTGCATACACAGTCCTCGATGGGCTCAAACTTGTCGTCTTGATCTTCTCTGCACAGATTCAACTCAATGAAACAATTATCTTTCAGTTGATTCAGCCTCGTCGGCGGTTGCTCCACGCTCGTATCTCTTGTTACCTTGGCCAATGGGTCGTGTTTGAGCTTCCTCGAGCGTAGCAAATAGGAAAGAAAGTCTTCGCTAAGATGCTGCAAGAAAGTGTTTCGCTTCTGGTTGAACAACTTCAAATTGTTGAACAGCGAGTGAGCAAAGGGTCCCTCCAGACCTGCAAAACCGAAAGCCCTAACCAAGCTGGGGGTTAGGCGGAACGGGACCAGCTCAGGTACCCTCAAGCCTTGACCGAGCCCGAAGCATATTCCCATATCAATATGGATCACCTCACCCGAAGAGTCATCAAGCAAGATGTTATCAGGATGACGGTCTCCCAGGCCTAGAATGTAGCCGACTGCACTTGAGGTGGCGCAAGAGTATGTAAACCTACGTGTCCTCTTCCAATAATCAAAAGAGCTCGTGGATTTAAACCAAAGTCTCTGTGCAATCAAATCCTGAGGAAAGAGATTGATCATTGTTTCGACGACTTCCTTGAACAAGCTGGCCCCAAATTCGCGGTAGTACGCTTTGATATTTTGCAAATTGGGCCTCTCCTTGGCGACATCTTTGCCGCTAGACCTAGTCTTTGACCACAACAGATGGTAGAACATCTGGCGCGAGCTCGACTCACTATGTGGCGGCGGTTGGCACTCATGCACACCATCCAGGCAGAGGGCACTGCAAGTATCTGAATAAAACTTTTCATGGAGCCGTTTTCCTCTAGGGGAATGAAACCATTGGTTGAAAATCGAATGCAATGATGGCAGATCTAGCCACTCGTTCAATCCGGCGCAATTGCTAATGGGGGTCATTGAATAGTGGCGTAGTCTGCACCAATCGCGTGTCTCTTTGCAACCTGCCAGGTGTATGTTCAACGATTTGAAGAGTTCAATAAACGCCCACTCCAAACGAGAATCATCATTGGCTTTCAGACAGAACGATTTCGTTGATCCATTCGAGCAAATGAGAGAAATTTTCTTCGGATTGTTCAAGGAATTTATGAGAGAAATCTTCTGCTGGACTCTGTGGACAAACAGGAGCTCTGACGGGTGTGCTCCGAATCCTAATTGCTGATCTAAGGGCATCAAGATATGCTTCCCAATTGTGTCAATCTTCGATAGCATAGGACTTAGCAAAGCCATGTACAGTTTCTCATTCAATCTCCTGGAAAACTCCAGAATAAAACCATAGCAATCTCTCAAACCTCTGTCCAGACGTCCGAGCACCTCCTGAGCTTGTTCAGAGTCCTCACTGCCCTCCTCGATTGAGTCAATTTCGGATTTGATCATAGAGTCTAGTGTCCTTAGATGAGCTCCTGGCTCCCTCAAGAACCAAGTGTCGTAGATAGAAGTCTTGCCAGGATTCTCCTCGACCCAATCGCAGTGGTCTAGCAGCATTCCGAAAACATCCTTTTCCTTGATGTACAGATCTCTCAACTCGTCCGCAATTCGAGTGATAACTCCACTCTGGCTCAAGCCCGGCTCGTCCAAGAAGAACATACTTCTCAATTCGTTGATCTTCCTATGCATACGGAGCAACATCAAACGCAAATGCTCTGAGGGCAGAAAACTTATCCTCCTGATCTCTCTGATGAACGTCTCAGTTTGCCTTGCGATGTTGAGCCAATCATTTTCATCGCTGAGCAATAGTTGCTCGTAGATTTTGTCCCAAAACTTCAACATATGTCGACAGTCATCAAGCAGGTCATCGTTTCCCTCATCGTGCATATAATGCGTACTAATCATTGCAGGCTCTTCAGACAAGTTGCGAGATCTCCCCTCGAGGCAGTCTAACTGGACTCTCAGATCCAAACGATTCACTAAACATTGGTACAGGAACAACTGCGGCCTCTCTCGAGCCATCCGTAGTGTCAAATGAAGAAGAACATCGGACCAAGATGGGACGATGTGTTTGCAAGAGGTGAGCATTGTTACGAGATTGGATCTCAGTTGAAACCATACAGCTTTGGTTGCGTGAAAGAATGTATCAGTCTTAAGCTCGTGCTCAACGGTGCAAATGATCCTATGAGACTTTGTCCTAATGATCCTCAAAATCTGCAATGCTACATCAACTGCACTGGACTTATGCTTATTTGAGTTGGATTGACAAAACTTAACTAAAGCTTTCACACTGAGTCTCAGGGCACCGTGGAGCTCATCATTTGGCAAACATGATTTCAAATATCGGTTTATCGCAAGCTGCAGAGTCTTGCATTGTAGGTCTATATCGAGTTCAGATGATTGGCTGCACCATCTGTCTAACAGCAATCTAGTTGTATGATGTCTACCTTTAGTGAGCTCTCGAGGGTTCTCTTTTTGATATGTCCACTCTGTCACTGCAGTATCACCCAGGCAATTGTCTATGTAGAGATAACAAAGAGGAGATCTAAGCAATTCACATAAAATCCTAGTCTGTGCGCTACGCTTCACGATGTCAGTTGCTTTAGCTGCCGATAAACGGTTCCATAAAGACAAGTATTCTTTCATCTTCTGGTGCTCATTTAATTCATGAGAAAATCTTATCTTTAGAATCATTGAGCGGGCATCGAAACCGGTGACATCTTCGCCGAGAGATTCTGGAAGTATGCCTCTACCCAGCTGGTTGCGCCCATCTTTCAGATGAAATTTAGCCGCAGCCAGTCGTGCGCTATCGATAAACTCTCTTGTCACTTCATCAACATCGTGCCCCCTGCTCACATCACTTTTCAGGAGGCATCCTTCGAGTACTCTCGTATCTCTTAGGGCTTGGTAAATATAATCGGGAGACTTCAAGATATAATTGGAATTGGCTTTGTCTGTCCTGAGATGGCCAAAGGAGCTGATGCTGAATGCCTTGAGCCATCTTTCCAGGATTGATTCTCCGCCAAGCGAGAACAAATTACTTGTAGTTTCTAATTGTGAGTTAAGTTTTTCCACCAAATCCAATACAGATCGATTGTTTCGACCAGTCTCTATAGCTGCAATGTTGATTTGTAAGTCTATGTGGCTTTTCATAGGAACATTCTCCTCAAACTTTTCAGATACCCTGAGACCGGACCAGGACCTCGCCCAACGATTGAGGTAGGAGTCGCACTCGATAGGAACTGCAGTCCTGGAATATCTCACTTCATGATATTTGAGCAGAGCATCTCGAAACCTAGACGATTTTACGGTCTTGATTTTGTCCAAATGATCATTCAAGATGTCTAACCTGTGGCAGGCTTTCAGGAACTCAATCGTTGATATATCAGATGGTTCTGTCTCTGATTCGTAAAGAGCACAAGCAGAGTCAAGTCTACCCTCTAGATTGTTGATAGCCAACTCTGTGGCGAGAAGAACCCGCTTATGGTGGATAGAACTCTCTTGTAAAACACATCTGATACCTCGTAGAGTATCGACATCCGCTAGATAGCTGGAACTCGCAACCAACTGATCAAGGCACTCCAGACTAATGTTCGTGCTACCGACTCCTGTATCCCTGAGGGGAGGCTCATCCAATACATCATCGTCTTGACCTTGGCTTGTGAATGTGACTGTGTTCAACAGTTGACAGTTGGCTTGCCGCCAACATTCGGACGGATGGTTAACAATTAGACTCAATTCAGCTAGTGCTGGTCGAATATTGTCTAACCAAGCGCTTAGTTTCTCACTGATATGCCCATATTTGGAGGTAAGAGTTTTGGGATCATCAGGTTGGCAACTAATGCACTTTTCTAGGGCCTGTATAAGAATCAATAATAAACACCTGGTCGGGGTATCCGACAAACTGAAAGTTTTGGTTATCTCGTCGTCAACAAATGACATAAGCTCGCCAAGAGATTCATGTTTGCTGTGAATACAATACTTGGCTGCTTGGATAGAGGCCCAATGAAGGATGAATTTGCGGAATTCATGATCACTTAGTTTGTTGTTGATGAAATACTCCCATTGAGTGGAGGGGATGTCCTTTGGACACGGCCTATCGATGCGGTGAAACAAGTCTACGAGTTGATTGATGAACTCTTCAAATAGATTGGAATCAGTATAAATTGGGTCCAAATGCCTATATCTGATATAGTCTATGATTCTGAGGTAACATTCCTTGGATGAGCTCTCGATGCGACCTCTAAGCGCTCGGAGCAATTCTATCTCGCTTATATTGGATTGGCATTCTTCGAGAGCATACATGGTTGAATTGTGGATTCATTCCGTGAGCCTGATCTCCCATCTCAGGACCGTTTATCTCTTCTCATCTACTTGCATAATTGACGATAGATTGTTTGGCGCCAGGCCATTATCGGTCATGGCTAGGTTTTGCGCGTGCGAAGTGCTTGTGTTTTGGTTTCGCCAAGCAAGAATGCCATGGAGATTTGAATAAGCGCCCGTGTGGCAGAGTGCACATGAGGATCCTGGTTAACAGGGCCTTTGTTGGTAACAAGTTGTTAGAGTTTGAGATCAATCAAATCTCTTACACCAGAAAGGAGGATTTGTGTTTTATATCTTCTGATAAAAGCCCCTGTTGCGATGAGAGTGGTCTATCGAGAGATCAAGAAATTTGAATTGACTTTCGTTCCTAAGAACCATTCCCTAACCTCAAATTTAATCCGACTTGCATCACGGTATACTTCCTCTCGCAGTCTGGTCATCCCTGCAGTTCAATCAGAGTGAATCCTTGCCAGAATCGGCAGTATGTCCTCACTTGTTGGGCCTGGTAACTCAGATACTCAGATGCTCAGATCGCCATCGATTGGCCATCTAGACAGATGCTCTAGCTGACAGATTGAATCTGATTCTGGCCAGCAAAAGTGAGGTCGAGAGACTGACGACGAATGTGCAAAGTCCGATTGTGCTTGTCCGGCCTCTACTGTCGGCGATCGCGCCATAAGAGTAGAACCTGTCGCCAATTTAGAGATCATGTTGCGGGAATCAAATGGAGCACAGTGGTTGCTATTGAATCCTTAATCTCAGACCACCCAATGTTGCACCAGAGCAAACGGATGACCCTTGCCTAAACGAGAATCTTATCTTCTTTCCGTTGTGGCAATCAGTGATAATTTGGTCGGAGAGAGGACATGACTGCGAATGTTGCGAAGATCTACGGTCGCAGTTCCGACTGATGACAGCTTCGCGCGTCATGGCCGCAAGAAATAACAGTCTTGCGGTAAGCTCGCAGAGTTCGCTGCCTGAACTCGGGCAACTCACCAAAAACAATGCATCATGGTTCCAAACAACTTTCATGATCCATTTTATGTACCTAATTTTATTCTTGCCACAATGTAATAACCGGCTTTCGGGCAGGTATTAAATACACCGCCAACCATAGAGGATGGTATTCTCGAAGGTTAATTGCTCACTTACGACTGAGTTCGCGCTTGTACAAGAAAACATATTACTTCAGAACGAGAAGATTACTCAACTCTATGTCATCCAGTCTGAACAGAACCCTTTTTTATGGTTTGGTGTTCTTTTCGTTGATAAAGGAATATACAAAGGCTCGGTCATCAGGTTCAATGTTTTCATTGAGGAAACATATCCCGAATGTAGTTGTCCAAAGGTTGTCTTCGATCCCATTCCACCGCATCCATTAGTTAATCCATTTAGTGGTGAGCTAGATACCAAGAATGCCTTCCCTAGTTGGACAAGCACCGAGAGGCGATTGTTTGAACTCTTCCTATTTGTCAAGCGTGTGATCAATCAAGCTGACGAATACATTAAGCAAATCGGGCTGCTCTTAGATCGACATCAAAACGAACACATTGAATCGGAGCTCAAGAATACCCGAAGCGTGGACGAAGATCTATGTCAAAGACTCAAGGCTAAGACAATCTCCGATGGGATACGATATATGGCTCCGAATCCACAAAAGGGGTCAGGAGAAGTCAGCCATCAGTCAGAGGAGAAACCTCCGCCGATATCGGCTCTCTTCACATGGTTTCATCATACATTAAGCTTTTACAAAGTATACCATAACAGTCCAGATGTCTTCAACGAAAGATTGAATGAGTTTAAGGATAGATGCGATCAGCAATCAATGGAACGACCTGCGCTTTGTGGCGACGATCATAACGCGATAGTTTTCAGTCCTTGGGTTCCTGAGGTGCATGAACCCCTGAGGAAGTGTGTCCTAGCTGGACGTTTCACCCCGACAAGCTTATTTGCGACGTATCACAAAGAAACTGACAGCGTATCATTTATTCCTGGCCATGAGAAGACAGACACGTGAACATGGCGCCTATCAACTTACGGTCGATGTCATAAAATTTTTCAATGATTAAAATTGAGTATAATAGTGATGGAAATGATACTTTTTAGATTGGGGGTCGTGAGTGGTGGTAGGCCTTGTGCAATTGATGAGGTTCTTTGAATAGGGCAGATATTAAAACTAATCCAAGCAACAAAATTATGGGACAAAAATAGCGCCAGCCAGAACTTTTGTTTCTCCTCTGGTAGCTAGGTGAGCAAAATTTTCCTGCATCGACAGAAAGCATAGATGACGGTGTGGTGAGCATCAATAGATTGCAGTTGACATTATCGGACAACTTGGCGTTTGAGGTAACAATTGCTTTAGCAATCTCAGGTTGTTCTGAAGGTTCGCATGAGGCAGGTCGACTATGCAGAGAATCGCAGGCGACTTCGTCCTCCTGGCCAAAATACAACTCGTAATTCTCCCCAAAAAATGTTAACTTCTTTGTTGCCTCCTCGAGCACTCGTTGTTCATCGACAGATTCTAGGTCTTTCTGAGATCCATTTTCCTTATAGCAACCTGTTAAAACCAATGTATCGCGATGGTCCCATTCCATACGATCCACTACATTATTTGGATAACTTAGAGGCCTCTTACGTTGGGTTCTTAGGAGACTCTTATTGGATGGAGTATTTTGCGTTGGCTTTCCAATTATTGTCGAGTTATGGGATGGACAACGTCTGGTTCTCTCAACAACGACTAACTGCTCAAGAGATTTTAACCATAATTTGTGCCATCTCTTTTCTAGATCGGTAGCTTCGTCCCATAGTTGCTGCAGGCTCGATTTGTCCGATTTGAAGTGTGATGACTTATCACTTACTTCCCCACTCAACTTCTCAGCTTCATTTAATCTTTTCTCTAGATCATTGAGTTGGCCTTTCACATCATCATTCATTCGTTTACCCAAATCTTCGACTTCGAATTGAATATTTTTATGATATTCTATCACATTTTTCCAGCTTTGTTTTGGCTCACAATGGCACGCTGTGTTGAGTTTCTTCTCATTTATATCAATCCATTTGGCAAATTCTCGGATAGACGTCGAGTCCTCCTCACCGGCCGTTATCACCATTTTCCTTCGATGATACGGATTGCTTAGGGGACAACAACGGAAATGTGGGTGAAATTTGGCACATCTAGACTAAACCATACTGTTCGTTGGGTGAATTTAATTTTATTCGTTCAGAAAAAGAATTTCTGAACAAACAAAAACAGATGATTGGCAAATCATTGATTTAGTCAATTCGCGAGCAATCGTTCACTTGAACACGTTGGTGGCGCGATTTTAGCCAATAACGCGCGCTGACTGCCTACCCAAAATATTGCTTAGAGTTGAATTTCATAATTCCCAAGGTTTGTCAGACCTAACTCGAGAACTCTATCAGCCTTGGATTACATTTCCTTACTGTCATATACCCTCTCAAAACAACAACTATGGAGGAACCAATTCAGGGTTGTCAAAATGAGGAGTGTGTTTCACTTAGGAAACAAATTGAGCTATTAAGACAGAAAGTAGCCAATCTCACCGAGGAGAATAAGGAGCTCAGAAAAAACAGTGTAACTATCCAGCAGCAGGCAGAGCAAGAAGAAGAGTTTATATCAAACACATTGTTGAAGCGGATACAGAGGTTGAAACAGGAAAAAGAAACATTAGCCATCAACTACGAGCAGGAAGAAGAGTTTCTAACAAATGATCTCACAAAAAAACTTATGAAAGCCAAGGAGGAGAAGGTCGAGTTGGAGAAAACTTTCGAGGTGGAGTCAGAGGCTATATGTAATCGGTTATCAGCAAAGATAAATAATCTTGAAAGGCAGTTGAGGGATATCAAATAAAGTCGGGTCCTTGATTTAGAATTAAGTTGAGTGTGAACTCATCTCAAACATTGCTCCTGATAAGGAGCTAGCTATACTGGAAGAGAGTGAGGCAATTTGTCTAATCATGAGTGTGAGTGCCGACCATTGTCGATTTGAACTTGTGATATTGTTTATTAGTTGCGGTCTTGAGATACCTTGGGTTTCCAACTTAAGCTCTTAAAATTCTATAGAAGATATGATGGCCCTGAAAAGGGCCTTTAGATGGTATTTACAAGGAGCATGTATAATGCACTAGCTGCTCGGGGTTTTGTGGCCGTGATCGGCTCTTGAAACTGCCCGGTAGAATGTTTAACCTCCGAAACCGTATAGGGTACGGCCTTGTCTCTTGAGGGCATAGACAACATCCATGGCTGTGACTGTCTTCCTCTTGGCGTGCTCGGTGTATGTGACGGCGTCACGGATGACGTTTTCCAAAAACACCTTGAGGACACCACGGGTCTCTTCGTAGATCAAACCCGAGATACGCTTGACACCTCCACGGCGAGCGAGACGGCGGATAGCTGGCTTGGTGATACCTTGGATGTTATCACGCAAAACCTTTCTGTGACGCTTTGCTCCTCCCTTTCCCAAACCTTTTCCTCCTTTTCCACGTCCAGACATGATTAGTTTTGAATTTGGGTTGCTTGGGGTTGTAGATAATAATAAATCGAAGGTGATGCGTGAAAGCTCACTAGTCGAGTGTGTGCCTGAGAAATGGCGTGCGCAGTATATATACAATCACTGTAGAACGAAAAGAGAACTCGCACACTCATAAGTTCTCGTGTAGTACTTTGCATTTATGGCAGTTCAACGTGCAACACCTCGCGCTCTGAAAAGGGCCACTGTCCAGAATGAATCGTGCTGAGATTGGTCCGCTTTGCGCGTGCGCCCGAGCAAGGACGATCAGAGAACTCAGAGTCCTCCGGTAGTTCTAAGTCCGATCAGCCTGCCCAGCCAGCAGATTGGCGCAATCTCGCGGATTGTTGACGGTCTCCGCATGTCAAGCCCGACGAGCCTTGACATCGATGGTACCTCGAAATATACTAGAGACAACAAGTGTTTTGATTCCTTTTGCAATGGACATAAATTCCACTACCCTGGACAGTCTTAAGGTAAGTGCGAGCTTCACTATGGTCAACTTTCATCTACGCATCACATGACTAAAGTTTGTTATTACGGACGATACTCATTCAATTCCAACCATGCAGGGATGGCTAGCTGCTAGGAAGGCCCCCGAATCGGAAGATAGGGTCGTCATCGGTGCTCCCGATAACCTTAGGTCAATTGGCTTTCCTGATATAATCCTGCCGAAATTGAATCAGGAGCATCTCGAGACCGTCGTGTCTGCTATTGATTACTCTAGTCAGAAGCCCAAACAATTCATCGAACTGAAACATCTCATTGGCTGGTCTAACGAGTTCGTCCATAGCCTAGAGAATAACCAAGATGGGTTGGCGACACTCGAACTTCTTCGTGGGGTGAATGAAATACCGATATCTCTGGCGAGATTTCGTGTAAAAGAATGTGTGAAAGTGGTCTCGAGCGCCGCCAGCTTCGATGTCAATCTCGTTGTTCAGCATCCAGATTCCAGGGGGACCACTTATGCAATCACCAACATTCTAATCGAGGATTATGTTTGTCTGCACGATATAGTACGACAGATTTTTGCCTGTCTCTATTCCAAATCTTTGGTCCGTCTAGTCGTCAAATCAAACTCCTTCTATTCCGCTGCTGTGGTAACCTATCTGATGGATTTGATGCATTCCTCTGGCGCAACACCAAGTGAGATCAGTTGTTATGCATTCGAGAAGCGGGAAGCTATTGGGAACGAGCGCTTCCAGAAACCATACCCTCCAAACAAATTGTCCAAACTGTCTGTGGTTGCAGTTGTTTTCAAGGAAACCGATACTTTCGCAGCCGCCCAAGGTATCTTGGAATCATTTTTCAGAGACCAATACTCCAACCTCATTGTCCTGGTCGAGGAACTCTCTTACGAGCGATTCATTCAGGACTGGCAAAGATACTATTCTTTCGCCCTTATGATTGGTCCTCGTCTGGACGAGCGAACTTCGGTCGTGGAATCGGTGAATGCAAAAGTCAAGATTGACCTGAGTGCCATCGATATCAAGATGGCCCACAAGATGGCCGGAACTGTTATCAACGTTCTTAAGTTCCGTGGTTCTAGTGATTTACTCTCTTTGCTATCGAGTTTCAGAAAGATACCGGTGATGTCCATCTGGAATAATGATATCCTACTAGCCCGCGAGCTATGTCTTCGCATCAACCAGTGTTCCGAATTCTGGATCAATCACAAGCCCCTGAGCCTGGCTGGCCGCAAACTGTCCGAAGATATCCTCGGTTTCTACTGTGACACAGTTGCTGAGGACATGGTTTTTATATACAATTCTGTCTACAGCCAATTCGCTGAAGAGGCAGAACAGTTACGAAAACTTTCCCTGGCTTTCGGAAAGAAGAACGAGAGCGTACGCAAAATGCTAATATTCTCGTCATTCGTCTCCATAATAGAGACATGCAAGACGTTACGAGTTGGGTCAAGTGTTGCCGAATCTGTAGCTCGCCTGAAGCGCTTTGAAAGTGCCTATTTGCATCGAATCTCGATGCCCGGTGATGGGGAGTCGCTAATCGAGACTTTTTACAAGCCCACCGGATTGGCGATCCTCCATGTTCGAGAGGAGGGCAACCTCAAAAACAAAGCCGCTCTGCTCGAGATGGTGTTCAAAAATCTGATCGTCGGCAACGCTGTCCTACTAGCGTGTCCAGCTGGTATCTTTGGGGCGAAATTTGCTTTCAACAATGATCATGTGGTTCCCTTCAAGATGGTTCATGAGACTTTGCCCGATATATCTCGGCTTTCGCTAGAGGCGTCGATCGAAATCAGCGAGACTTCCATGTGTAAGAAGACATGCCCGAAGAATACTTATGCTATCGAGATATTGCCAGACATGAACGAAGACTATTGTGAAACCATAACTGTGGCCTTGGGAACTAGGCGCAAGAGTATATGGATTCCGGACTCGGAGGAGGCGAATTACTGGATGGAAACTTGATACTCATCTGTGATAGATTGTTTTGAAATTGCTTAGCGTACATGCGATGGGATAAAGATCCTCTTTTGTCTCATTGAGGCATCCTTGGTTATAGCCATCTTGTGGTTCAAGATTCCTGATCTCCCGCCTCAAAGCATGCCAGGTTGCCTTCTATTGGCGCCATCCCGCTTCCTTGCTTTGTCTGTTGCGCGCCCTTCTGCTAGGCGCCCAGCTGTTTTTCTCTGTGTTTTCACACGCGCTGCGGATCTCTCGCCAAATGAGTGACCACTCAATGGTCGCCCCCAAACACTCTTGCCCCTCTCTGGGAAACTCCCCTTTATTTGCATCCCGCCGTTACATCAAGTCACTATAACTTATACATTATACTTCTTAGGTTGCAAAACTCGATTCCATCCCAATATTTACCGAGCAAGGTTAATCTAAGACTTACGTTCCTCACGGATGGTTCGATCTACTGGTATGGTACACCCCTGAGGCTCGAGTTCTCCAATCAAGCTCTAGCCAATCGGCGGAGCTCATTTCTCTTTATCCCAGTTTCGTGGCTAGTGGCAATCAAGCTAGTAATCATCCCCTTGAGCAAAATCGGTGTAGATTGTGAGCGTGATGTAGCACGATGACTAGAGTTTGTTCGCTTCTGTAGTGCATCTGGAATCTGGAAATTTGTTAACTCTCCGTTTCCGACGGGTCATGTTTCGTCGGGTCCTAATGTTTGAGTGAAGTTAGTGCAAATGAGAAGGGAAATGACGAGATAGTTCGAGATATACTACTCCAAGTTACTGCAGATTCATTGCAAGCTAAGTGATCGTCTTTTGGAAGCGAGCACGAATCTGACAGCCCTTCAAGACAATCTTTGAAGGCGATTTCAACTTTTTTCAGCCATCCTGTCTTGCTACCAAGCAAATTGGAATCGGGGAAATCAAGCTCGAGCTAAGGTCTCAGGTGGACGAGGCATCGAAGAGCGCGAGAGTGAGAGGAGGATTCTGTGGGCAGAATGGATAGCAAAACGACGCAGTCACGTGCAAATCGGGGCACCATTCGAGTGGAGCCGCATTATGTAGGCCACTTTTTCCTTGCGCCAAGTCAGTTGGCTCGCTCGCATTTCCGCATTCCTTAATGCAGCTATGAGATGATCTAATGTGATGCTGATTGGCATTGTCCGAGTGTAGTTGGTAACAGCCGAAAGGTGGCAGCAGAGACTTGGTGAAGAGGGGGGCAGTAGTAGTGAGTAGTTTTGTTGTTGTACTATCTGTACAAGAGAGATTAAAGAAGTTTTGCAGTGTATGTGTGTCAGTGGCAGTGTCCAACAAGGGAACTTGTTGCGAGCGGGCCAAGCGGCGGGCAAGCAACAGTGTGGGCGTGTAGGGTGATGATTTCGTGCCACGATACATGCGCCGAGATGGAGAGACACACACACACACACACAGATAGATAGACATACAAGGTTGGGGCTGTTGTGTTGTGTGGCATTATTGCATTGCTTTGGCTTGTCGTCTTGGATGATGGAGCGACTCGGCGGCCAAACACAAGGGGAGCGTGCTTGTTGTGCCCGAGCAAGGGTTTGCATGCAGGCCTGGGAAGGCTTTCTTGGTGGTGGCGGCGGCGTTTCTGAAACATGGACTCGCACTTTCAGGTCAGTTAGCCGCTCACTGTGCAAGGGCCAACGTCCTGAGAGTGGTCAAGACGGTGTGCAGAGATAAGTGTGGCCAACGGCAGTGGCGGCGACGGCGGGAGAGTGTTCTGCCTATTTCTATCTGGCGAGGCGTCGGTGGCGGCCAGCTAGAAGCCATGAATCCGAACGCCTGGCAAGGATGCGCGCCGAGCTTGCGCGCCGGCCGCCATCGGTGCGCCGCAGCGTACCTGCATACTGGCCACTGGCCACTCACTGCCGCTCGCCGCCGGCACACACACACACAGACACCGAGGCCGACACACTGGCCAGCAGTTAGCTGGACCAAGACTGACCAAGACGCGTCGTAGGCTCGGTCAATTGGAGTGCCGTGAGGCGGATTGCGAGCGGCAATCTTCACTTAATGAACTGGCAGCGCGACTGGGGGCAAGAAAGTGGAGCCAGCCCAGAGTAACGGGAGAATCTAAACTCGTCCACAACGAGCGCCGGCCGCAAAAGCAATCCAAAATAGTGTCAGACCGAGAGGAGGGCGCGCTTGTGCACTCATTAGTGCTAAAACAAGGGACAGAGAGCGGCGGCTGGCAAGAAAGGGATGAGGTAATTTGTGAAAAAGAGACGATTCACATTTATCGATTCAGAATATAAATGCATTCATAGAATACTCTTCCCGAGTCTCCTGATCTCGAGTTGGTCTAGAGTGTCCGAGAGAAATGTCTAGAGAGCTCTGAGATAACTATTACCAGAAGTGAGAGGAAAGAGTGGACTTCGCCACTCACATCGACAGTAGGGTGTAAGGTTTGTTTCCTTGTGAGCGGAACTCTGGAAGCTTGGACTGTGTAGAGCGGCAGGCAAGCGCAGAGGCAGGCGACAGCGACCAGCCAAAGACGCTCTCTCGTCCACATTGGTGCGCCAGAAACGACGCACAAGACTCGCAAATAAGTGCAGCAACACTAACAACATACATAACAGCAACAACCATAACACCGGCTATAACAACTCTTCCATCCAATGGTCTCAGTAGGGCTGGCCGACAACCAAAGTGACCGAAACAGAAGTTAGCTCAGGCATAAGAGTAGGTGCTTTTTTCATTCCTCACTGCCTAAACAGTATCGCAAAAAATTCACAAACAGGCTAGATATACCTTACCAAAGAAGAAGCCATTTAGTAGGAGGAACGGCCACAACGTATAGGTGGCCCTTCTCCTTCCTTCTTTACGTCACTTCGTCGACGGAATATATGACCATCTCCCATGCACCCAGCACAAAGGGGTGTTCTAGTCTGTTAACATCCTCAGCTGACCGATTAACGTCATTAGGAACCGATCGAGAGAGAGAGATACGAGCAAACAGTTAGAGACCTGCTTAAAGGGCTGCAAGAATTTGGCATTTCCTCATCCTCTTCAGTTGTTCAGTAGTCAGCTGAGGAAAAGGTTTGAAGAGCTCGTATCCAATTGGCACTGCATACACTCCACAGCACCACTCACACTTATATGAGATTGCACGCTACCATATTAAGTTTCCAATACATGTCATGACAGGCCAACCAATGGATTATGAATGACAGTGTTAGCAATAGAACTAGCGCTCGCTAGATATTTTCATAATCTATAGATAGAGAGGTAGCTGAGACTGCATGCATAAGACGCAATTGGTTAAAAACATGAGACAATCAGATTTGGAATCTGTCAATCGTCTCATGGACTGAAGCAACGGAAAAGATTAAACGATATAATATGAGACCATATTTTTAGAAGTACCAAAATCAGGCCAGATAAGTTAGACTGATTGAAATTGCATTCCATGACAGCAACTCATTTTTTATGTTTATCAAATCAAGCAATCAAGACCTCATCCAGAGAGAAAAGATTATTTTTCTAAATTTTTTTAGCCATGATTCAAGAAAAATCTACCACAAAGTAGACAAATTTCTCAGAAACTCTCCATCTACCAATACAACGCTCAGCCATTTGATAGAACCAGCTTTGACCAATTTTAGCTATATATTCTTAGAGATGATCTAAGTCCATAGAAACAATTTGAAATCAAAAATCAGCTGGTAGAAGAATCGAGAGGGATAGAAAGGTGGTTGTTGAGTAAACCAATGTTGATTGGCTGTAATTGAGTTGAGGCACGGATACGAACGCACCTTGTAGATGCAGCATGTTTCGCCAATCCACCACCTCGGCGAAGGTGGCGTCCAACCTGGCCCCACACACTCAAACATCATCAGTAAATTCTTCTTCGAACTCTAGCGACAATGGTGGAGGCCCGACGACGATAAAGGAAATTAGAAGTCGAACAATAGGCTCGACAGTGACAAGCAATGCCCGCCAATTGCTTGCAAATCGTCGCCAGGCCATGTCAATGGAACGGCTCAATGGTGGTTCCACAAATCTGTCTTCGTGCAGTACCACCTCCTCCATGCATGGTATCAATGCAATTGGCGATAGGGAAATAACCAAGAGCTCACCCAACAGCGGAAGCAACACTAGCATCAATGGTTCTACAACATTGTCGCCATCCCGCACCGGTTCAAATGCAAGCTCAAATGGAGGCCTCAATCGAACTGCTAGTCGTGTGTCGAGGTTTAGAAGTGCAAAAGCGGTTTTTGAGAGACTCTCAAATGCTAACAATTCAGGAGGTAGCGCCAAACCTCTATCAGACACCAGCAACACAAGGCCGCCGATTGCTGATAGGCCAAAAGTTTGCTCAACCATAGTGAGTCGCTATGCAATGGCTCGCAATTCCAGTGGTACTATTGCTACCCAATCATCTGCCAATAACAAACAATCAAGCAACAACTCTCCAAGATCTCGTCTAAACAACTCCAAACCCCTCACATCAACATCAGCAGCTAGTCGACACCAAACAAATGGCAACGATGCAACCAGCAACAATAAGCAACAATCCCCCAAGAACGACCATTCGCCGAAGCCACAACCTCGTGTGATACCGACAAAAAAGGCCACCATTCCAAACAGTGGAGATACTCCTCCCTCGCCACCCCGAAGTGTTCCGAAATCTTTCATAGCCACTCAATCCACTGCTGAGAAATCCTCACCACCGCAAGCTGCAACCTCCCAGACTACAGCTCAAGCCAAACCGCCCCCAAAGGATTTGATAGATAAGATAGTATTAGAGATTGCACGCGATGCAAAAACGACACATGATCTCGACTGTACAATACAGGATTTGAGCAATTGTGACATAAGCGGCATCCCAGAGACTCTGGACTTCGACAAATGTTTCCAGGATGTGGAAATGATGACTGAAGAGGAGGCAAGAAAGTTGCTAAGTCGTAAGTCTGATGATTTGCACAGCCATACCAGCCAAATCGTTGCACCTCCAGCACAGTCGACAGCAACAGAATCGCAAGACAAGGAGACAAACCTTGAACCGGCTAAACATGACGATCATCTAGACAAGAGTCCACCACAAGATGAACCAGTCGAGGCTAAAAGTTGCACAGAGACATCCGCTATTTCAGACGCCACAAACTCAAGCTCTCAGATAAATGACTCTCTCGTCCCTCCAGCGCCATCGAGGCTTTCGCTTAGTTCTGGCGCTAACAAATGCAAGGTTAGATTCAGCGATGAGCCGGCACAAATCTACGACACCCATGCGGTCGAGGATTACGACAGGAGAAATGATGACATTGATCCGGTAGCTGCCTCTGCCGAGTATGAGATCGAGAAGTCGAGAGAGCGCCAGGGGATCAGAATGGGCGATGCTGGCGATGAAGACAATGATGATGATGCAATCAGGGAGTTCAGGGCCGTGGAAAAGAGTTGTGATGAGTTCCTCCCTGAAAACGACAACAGATCTGATGGGAACGAGAGGCCGATTGGTTGCACTGGCGTGAGCTCCAGACGGGAGCAGGATGAAAATACTATGATGAATAGTATTTCGACTGCTTTTTGTGCTGAGGACAGCAATATCCTTCGTCAATATTCATCAGGTAAGTAATCCTTTCTCCAGAGAATCTATTTGAACTCCATTGAGCTCTCATCCAAAAATATGGTCGCCTCAGAGCATGGAGTTTGGCTTAAACTTAGTCGGTTTATGCAGAGGAAGCTCGCTCGCGGCAACCAAGCTTGCGATTCGTGTATCAGAGTCCCATGATGGTAGCGTAGTCATTCGTGAATAACGTTCCACCTTGCTTGGACGCAGTGGCGAGGAGTCTTGATGCTCTATGCTCTAATCTCCACAGGTGCCTTGGCATGCCCGGAGCTAGATTCTGGTCACCCATCGTAGACGCTCATCGATCGTCTCAACCTCTTCGCGCGCTCTCTTCTGGGAGTTCCTTCCCCTTAGGTCTCGCCTGTCCCGGCAAGCCACGAAATCTCGAAACCATTGACTTAGATAATGAGGACCATATCTAACCGTTGCTTTGAGGCGTTTTTTATCGCATATAATTTTTCATAACCAGAATCCTTTGCCAACCAAGGACAAGCCCAGACTGTTCACACTACTCAGCAACAAGCTCACAATGATGATCACCGGGAGCATATCAAATCTCTGGAGCGCGAAGTCAGCCTCAAGCAAATTTTGGAGCAAAATCTTCGTGACCTACAATGTCAATATTATGAAACAGTAAAACAGCTTGATGCTCATAAGAGCTCAAGTGAGAGTGTTATAGCAGAGCTGAGACAAAGTTTGGCCGAATTACAGAACAGACTTGAAATATCTCAAAACAATCTCGCTGATTCAGAGGAGAAACACTGCGAGTTAGAGAAGCAATTGAATGATATCAAAGAATCTAGTCAATTATTGGAGAAAAAGTATCATAGAGCCAAGAAGATTATTAAGGATATGCAATCTAGGGAGGAGAGTTTCACTCGCAGAGAACAGTTGTATCAGCAGAAATTAGATGAGATAGAACACGAGCTCGGCTTGTTAATTGAAACCTTCGACTCGACCATCATGGAAGAAGGTCTAAGATATTTTTCGCTTGATGATTCATCTGTTTGCACAAAGACGCATCAGACTCGTTTGGATGTGTTCGGTTTGCTGAAGCGGATATTGGATAATTTCCAGACCAACGACTCAACTCAGAGCGCCCAGATAAAACAGAGAATCTTGTCCATGCTCGAGCAACATTTGGCAAATCTAATAGCTCGCTCAAATGGAACCTCAGTGACCGGAACTATAGGGCCAAGCACTAGCCTGGCCGTGGACTCGCAGTTGGATGCAAATAGAGTCCAACAATTAGTTGGCCAGACGAAGCAACCGCAGCAGAAGCAGCACCCTTACGCCGCCCATCGGTTGAGCCATCCCAATCTGCCTTATCCCATAGGCGTGGGCGGGCAGCCAACCAAGATTTTTCATGGGCTGGCCCAGATCACAGGAACAACTCAGCCAAACTCAATGGTCCCTAACGCGAACAACAACAACAACAATAACGACACTTCGCTACCGCAATCAGTCAACTCTTATCCGTCCTCAAACTCGCTCAACAGTCTCAACAACAATAACCAGCCAACAACAGTCAACAACAACATAATCTCTGCCAAGCAGCAGCTAGTTGATATTAAAACTTCCGTCGCCCCACTTGGCGCTCTGCAAGCCACCCCAAATCTATTAGCAGCCAAACAATTATCGAGCGCAAGCGAGGAAATCAACAAGCAACCGGACGTGCCCTTCCAGACAAGCGAGTGGCACGAGAAACCAGTCTACGAGTGGACCACTAGCCAGGTGAGTACCTGGCTTTTAGCTCTCGGTCTGGATCAGTATATTTCCAAATTTGAGGACCGGAACGTGAATGGGCAGTCGCTGATCAATTTGGACAGCACGGTTCTCAAGGGGCTAGGTGTGCTTAATTCTCAAGATAGAAATCTTTTAAAGAAGAAGATTCGCGAGTTGCGGGTGGAGATGGAAAAGGAACGAAAGCAAATAGAGAAGAAGATTAAGGCAAATCTTAAAGATAAGTCAAAAACTATGCAGTCAAACAGTAGTCAATCAACACTGAACAATACTAATAAGCCGTCCTGGAATAAGGGAGTCTTATCTTAATAATCTTGTCACTGGCTAGAGCCTGAAAAACCTCGAGCTATGCTCTTGTAAGTAGACAACCACTATTACATAGTCAAAAGTGAATTGAGACTTGACACAACTGTTCCAAAATAGTAACCAAATGGAAGATTTCAAGAGATTCTGTCCATGAAGGAAGGTATTTTTTTCTCTATAAAATAAATGTGAAGTGTAGAGTCCTAAGTTTTAGAACAGAAGATTATACTTGGATGTATATCAATTTGCCCATTTTCTCCTCTCTTTTGTCTTTAGCCGTTGCTTTACACGCCGACAGTTGCCTATTGCCCGACGGCTTCACTCCATACCTCAGGCTTCGTATCATCACATCTCAGATCAAGATCTCGTAAGTGATCTATCAGTCTTCTAGTCGGACTACCTCCACTCATAAGCTTGCATCATGTAATCTGGTATCAATGCGCGAGTCCAAGCAATGCTATAGATTTCAAAGAGTGTAACACTGGTAGATACCATCAACTATCTCTGAATCTGTGCTGGAGTGGAGTATCTTCAGAAAGGCTGCACATTCACTCGTACTAGGTTTCCCAACACAAAGTGAGGATAAGGATTTTTTTCTTTATTACGATCACAAGATAAGAAAGAGAGTATCACTTGTGGACGCTCAATGAGGGATTTCTCGGCATCGGGACGAGTGAGAGTGAATATTGCAAGCTTCTTCGGAGCTAGCTTGTCATTAGGTAGATCTAATTTGAATATCTTCACGATGTTCCCCCGTGTTTTGTATCAGTTGTTTGCCATTAACGACTACCATAGAACTTTTCAGCTGTTTTCCCTTATTGTGAATCGTTGTATTATTAAGGATCACTGTCTCGCTGTGCTGCTCTTGAATGTCCATCGAGACACTAGCATGACGCTTGCAGAATAGTTCAATCCTATTCAGAGCCTCCTCCATGACGTCTGTCGGAACTGTTAGGCAGAGTCTGAAAAAATCAGGAAAATCGAAACATTTCCCTGGTAAAACTAGCACCGACTCCTCATTCATCAATTTGCTAGTGAAGTTTAGATCTCCATCGATGTTTGGGAACATCTTTGCATTGAATTTCACCATCAGATACATGGTGCCTTGGGGCATAAATGGTTGCAGTCCTGTAACTTGGCTCAAGCGTTCGTAGCACAGTCTTGCATTGTGGAAGATGAAATCCATCGTTTGCGAGTAAAATGTATCGGGCACATTTCTCAATATGTCGCCTAGAGCTCCCTGAACAAGACTACTTGGTCCCATGAGCCTCTGTGTCAATCTGTTCAGACCACTTCTGATGGAGGCGTCGAAGATGTTTTTCTTGTCATTGATGATGATCCAGCCCAACCTGAGGCCAGGAATGAGGCAAGTTTTTGAGATACCTCCACATGTCAGTATAGGAACGTTCTCGCTAAGTGTTGACATTGAAATGAACGGAACATAGTGAGGCTCTAATTGCTTATGCGTGCTCCCAATTGCGGTAGCCTCCGTTTCATTAGTTTGCTTGTGTGCCATGTCGCCATGTGATATTTCCAAACCAGGATGGCTAGCATACTCGCCGCTGGCCATCATTTTGGCTGAAAGTCCATCCACATGACCATTGTCTTCATAATCTGGTTGCTTGTTCTCGTTGACACCTAAATATTGGTCATCTACCAGATTGTTTGGATGGCTTTGCGACGTTTTCCTTCTATGAGCTCGATAAAGATCTCTGGAGAAAACAAACTTGTCATATATTTCATCTGAAATTATGGGCAACCTGTGGCGCTCGGCCAATTGTAGTATCTTAACTAGATGCTTTTTGCTGAATACTGAACCGCATGGATTAGACGGATTGTTGACCACTATTGCGGCAGTGTTTTCGTCAATCAGAGATTCTAAATGCTTCAGATCAACCGACCAATTTTGTTCCGCAATCAGATTGTATTGCTTACAGTGGACGCCGTAAACAGAAGTGAGAGTTTTGTAGAGAGGAAAACCAGGCCTCGGGATGAGGATATTTTGGCCACTTCTAGCCAGGACACAGATACTTAGATCTATTGCGTGTGAGCAGCCACTTGCCAGGATGACGTCCTGCAGCAGCAAGCAAGGATGTCATCATGCATGAGTTCAGGGTGATAAATCAGAGTCGAAAGGTTAACGAATCGTTGGAACGGGATAGAGAGGAGGATTGACAGGCCTTTGTGGAGACCTTTGTTTAGGGAGAGAGAGAGAGACTGTATATAGTCAAGAAATGCCTACCTGGACCTTGATCCTGTTTCCTGTGCACTTGTAATGATATTCCGCAACAGCTTCGCGCGCACTCTCCATTCCGGCGGCAGTTTGGTATCCATAGTATTTGCCGCAGGAGTTTGCTCTTTGGAGGGCCTCAAGTATTTCTTTGCACGGTTTAAGGTTACCAAAGATTGTTGGATCGCCAATTGAAAGTGGGATCACCTTTTTGTTTGGGTTCTCGGCCAAGTTCATGGTCTCGATGATCTCACGAATCGGATTCGATGTGTTCAGCGAGCCGTCAGAGGCGTGTACTTTCCACTGGCCTTTTGCAGCCGAGTTTTCTTGCTTTTTGTTGGACATCTTGTTGCAACAGTTGTTTTCAATCACACCATTCGTCATAATTCCGTTTCCTTTATCTGACTTCATCTCTGGGATCTTGTGTGCGTCTAGTTTGGTGCTCTAGCGGCTGGAAGATAGCAACGATTGTTCGGCAGTTATGAGAGATTTGCAGAAGCTCTTAATGAACTCGGTCCTCTCTGGTATCTGTAACTATAACTGGCAGTATTTCTTCTATTCTGATGCAACAGGTGGATCTTGCTTGCTTGTTTGGTGTCGCTTTGGTGCGCGCTTGGTTGCAAAAAAAAAGTCACTAGAAGCAGTCTCAATGTCTTGTCAGTCTATTGAGTCTGTTTGCTTCTTTTATATGACATGTACGGTGATCAATGAAGTGATTCGCGCACAGTGAGCCAATCTGTCGATCTGTATGAATTTTTTGTCCAACTTTTATTTGTTGCCGTGACATAAGTTAATCAGCAATGCTCAGTCTCCTTTCCAATATTGGTCTACGCTTTCACTGGAGACATGGAGCACTTTTTCAATCACTTATCAGCAAACAGATTGATGTTTCTCTTCTACTGCTACTTCTTCTTCTTCTTCTTGTTTCCCTTTCTCTTGTTTACCGCAATCGATAACTTTTTCTTTTGTCGCTTTGGTGCAGACTTGTTCACGGGATAGACATATAAAAGATAACATCGAGCGCTGAGGAATTCGTTGTTGTGTCTTGGATGATGTTGCTGCTGCTGCTAGCGTTTGTGTTGGCAACACTTGGAGCAATCAACAGGGCTCATTGGCTACCGATGTCAGGACGACATACCAAAGGGAAACGTCTTCAAATGGCAGACAATAATGTCACTATTTTCCTTCCTACTCTTGGCATAGGATCCTCTCCCTACGTGTCACTTCCTCTTATCGAGTTAGACCCGAACAATAATCTATCTCTTGTTATTCTTTCTCAATCAGTGTCTGATTTCACTCAAGCCAAAGCGGACCAGATCTTGATTTTAAACTGAACAGCACTTGTTTCTCTGGCACGTCACGAGACAAAACAAACCTTTGCACGAAAAGTTTTGTCTGCAATCCCATCAGACAAACGGCATCCAATTAGGAGGATTCTCTTCTTGTTGATTTGGCTGTATCAAGAGTTGTATCTGTTTATATCCTAGAGCTTTCGGTTGTCGACTCGAGACTATGGCGCGTGCACGTAAGTAAACGGGGCCTAGAATGTTCTGCGGCTGCCCATTGACCATGGGATATCTGAAATAATCTTCAAAGATCAACTGGAGCCGAAACTTGATTGTTTGATTGCTCCTCGTCCCATGCGCCCCCCTGCGTCAGTGTTAGTGTCAAAACTTCTCTGAGTCCTGACCAAACGGAGATCGGATCTTGAATTTTATGCCCGGTGGCAACTGATAAGATGGAGCAGCCGAGATGATGATAATGCCGCAACCCAAAACTTCAACTAAAAGCCGTCGGATGTTCCCATATCTTACTGGTGGTGGTTGTTTTTCTAGCTGTTGCTATAACTTGTAACGTCTCCTGATGGCGATTATTTCCTCCAACTTCCCCGATCCGATTTGTCGCTTTTGTATTTTGTTTGTCTTCAATGTGGACGCCGAACGTGGAACAGCAGGGAACTAGGCGCCGAGAGTAATATATGTGGTTTATTTCATCTTATTAACACTTGCTGTTGTCAAGCGATTGCCTCCTTTTCCATTCCCCTAACTCTCCTGGTTAGCCACCATTCCAACTATGTCCCGCGCACGCTTCTTCAACTTAACCACAAAGCAACATCTCTAAATATCATACGCCACCATCAATTATAGCCCTCACAGTCTGTCTACCCGCTCGCTTGCCTGTCTGTCTGTCTATCTACTTGTCTGGCTCCTCTTGATTGCTTGCTGCCTTCTCTTGAGTGCAAATTAAGTGTATTCCAGCGCGCGCTGGAACATTGGCTCCAGCAGGCAGCTTCTCTGAGCTGTTCGTGAAATTTGATCTAAACAAAAAAATATCCACCTTCTGCCGCTTATCACTTTCTTTCCTAGCTCACTGCCACTTCAACTGCCACAGTGTGTCACCACAAACTAGATTACTCCATCTCATTAGAGCACCTTCAGAGACCAATAACAATGACTCCAGGGGATGATACTCGTGCTAGAGTGTGATCCGGTTAAAACTTTCTCTCTCTCCCTCTCTTTCTCTCTGCCTTTCTCTTGGCCGTAATCTTTAAGATGCTGATCTATAGAGTGTCATCCAGTTCATCATCATTCAGGCGCATGGGAACAAAGTCCACGTGAACCTGAAGAGTTGGAAGAAATCGTTCACCACCTTTTTTTCACAAGATACCCCGAAGATCCGCCATGTAAGATCTGCACACCAACTGCACACTATGAGAAACGGGGCTGCAGATAAAAACTAGCTTGTCTCTCGACGATGCTGCTAATCTAGAGTATTGTCACTCACGCTCCCTATCCAAATATGTCTTGCCAAAAGGGGGCGAGAGCAGGAGCATTGGAAAGAGGAGTGGATGGCAGATGTGAGAGAATAACGGGCGAAGCTAATTGACACTTGTTGCTGCACGAGGCTGAAGGCGCTTGCGCACGTGCTTCCCCACAGCATGCGCCTCGTGGGCCAACAACCATCAGGCAAGTCTAAGCTCTTCAAATGGCAGCTTGCTCTCGTCTTGCCACTTCAACTAGTTCTACTCTAGGGGTGTTCCCTGTTTTTGGTGTAAACAAACTGTCTCTGTCTGAATTTGGAGCAATTCATATTGAACTTGAAAATTTTCGTCTCGTCAGTGAAAATTTTGTTGATCATCAGAGAGCATCGTGGGTTTGCTTTGACAAACTACAAGCTACGCCCAGCTCTACACCCAGAAGCCTGAACGAGAAAATCTTCCATCTCTTATTCTCTGGATGGGCCAACTCTGGTTAGCTCGGCACTCTGCAGGTGTTTTCAGAGCAAAGTGAAGAAAAATTAGTTGGATCAACTAATAGCTGAGACACAAATTGGACGACGACGTCGACGCACGCTTTGCCATGAGACACACGAGCTCAGGAGGCAAACAAATTGGAGCACCAGAAGGTGGGCTGGCCCGGCCCGGCCCGTTTGGCTCAGGGGTAACGTCATCTAGCAAAAGCAGGAAACTATTCGCCTCTCTCACTCTTTTCTCCAAGTGATTTATTGGCAACAAAACTGGTCCACTAGTGGATATTGTTTACTCGAGTCACTTCGAATTTTGCTCACCCTCTTTTTCACGGCACTCAATTGAAACTTCTGCTTCTACTGGTTCCTAGAGTCTAACCTTAAATCCTATGTCTTTGTGTTCATCTTGAACACGTTCACGCTAAATTTCTTGCACAATATCGTCTAGTAGTGGCCGTCGTTAGTCAGACCGTCAACTTGATCTTGGGCTTCTCTTCTATATTAAGGCTGGGTTCTCTCTGTCTCTCTGTCTCTCTCATTGGTGTTGCTCATTCTAAAACTGTGCCAATTTTCAATTGCAAATGTCAGCCAAAATGAACAAAGAAAGTAAAGCAAAAAAGTTGACATTCAAGAGGGTTGGAAAGAGTGAGAAGAAGAAAGAAGTTAACTGGCGCCAGCAACTAGTTTGACAGGCTAATCTTGCCCCCGCGGTTTCCCCTAATTCTTTTCTCTTCCTTCCTTCCTCTTTTCACCTTAACGCCATAGACCATGTTAAACTGTTGCTATTGCTGCTGCTGCTGCTGCTCTGCATCTAAACTGTTATAATGAACTGAATGACTGCCACTAAAGATCTCACAAATCCATCTCCATGCTACTGTCTAGCCACGAGCTTGATGATGCCGACGAGCTAGACGAGTGCACAGAATCGATACTGCGCCTGGACGAATCTGAGCCCTGGTTCAAGGTGCACTTCAATGGCTGTTTCTCTAGATCGTCTAATATTTTCGTTAATACGTTCAAGAATAATCTTGCATCATCCATATTGAAAACCATTGGCGGTTTAAACTTTAACACATTGCCGTATTTTCCCTCGGCACTCATCAATATTTTTTCCTGACGAAATCTTTCCACAGCGAACTGTGCAAACTCGGGAGCCTCAACTTTCGACTCCAGATTTCTAACTAGATCAATGCCTATAAAATAACCATACCCACGAACATCTCCAATGACAGTCGAGTTTGACTTCAACTGCTTTAATTTTTCCAATATATATTCGCCCACCTCGTCGGCTTGTTTCTGCAATTGGTTCTGCTCCAGCTCGTCTAGGACAGCCAAGGCTGCCGCACAACTGGCTGGATTTCCGCCAAATGTATTGAAATACTCTGTGTTAATGTTGCCAAATGATTGAGCGATCTCCCTAGTGGTGACGACGGCCGAAATTGGAAATCCATTGCCCATCGGTTTGCCAATGGTGACAATATCCGGCTTTATATCGTCGCCATCCAATTGGAAGGCCCACATGCGTTTGCCTGATCGTCCGAAGCCAGTTTGCACCTCGTCACACACCAGCAGGGAACCAATGGATTGTAGGTACTTTTGCAACTGCCTCAAGTAGTCTTTGGGCAGGGGAGTTTGGCCGCCACAAGAGATCATCGACTCGACAAAGAAGGCAGCCACCTCGCGGCCCTTGTCGCGCACCTCTTCAATAACTTGCTCCGTTAAACTTGCATACAAACGGCCAACTGTTGCCTCGTCGCCGGCGAAATTGTCACGCTGAAACTTGCCTCTATAGGCGCACGGCAATGGAGCCACATGGGCCCATTTGGACTGCTTGTAGCTGGCTAACTTATGTGTCTTATAGGGGCTTATGGCCATGGTTGTGGTCAAATTTCCATGGTAAGCGCCATCCACGGAAAAGATGTCCTTCCTGCCAGTGTGTGCCCTAGCCAAACGAATAGCAAGATCATTCGCCTCCGAGCCAGAGTTGACAAGATAGCAGACAGACAAATGTTCCGGGAAGAGGCCTGTTAGCCGTTGTGCATAGTTGGACAAGTTTTCATGGAGAAATCTTGAATTGGTGTTCAACAGATGCAACTGCTTCTGGACTGCCTCGGCAACACGCGGGTTGCCATGCCCAACGTGGGAGACATTGTTTATACAATCTAAATAACGGTTACCAAGCTCGTCGTATAAATATTGGCCAATCCCCTGGACTATCTTCAGGGGATTTGATTGGAAAAAGAGTGTCACCGATGGTCTAGGTTGGATGTAAATTTGAGGTGTGAAATAGCCAATGAATAAACCTGGTTAGCTTCAGTCAATATGGATCAACCCAAGTTTCCGGCTGGTAGACCGCACAAGACTTACCCAACATATTTGCGACGCAAACTGAGCGTCTCCTCTTTGGTCTGTGTACAAAGATCTTTGCTCTTTCTGACTCGCTCCTTGAGTTTCTCTGCATCGACTTTCTGATCGTCAAACTTGGCTTGTAGCATAACGACTTCGTGTGTGAACAAACTTTTTACTCGTTACCGGAAATGGGAACTAGTACTTGAGATCTTTGGCTGGAGTTTAAAATAGCATGGTGACTAGATTGATTTTGGTTCAAGTTTCAAGTTTGTCAATTGTTTGACGACAAGTTTTTTAACTTCCAATCCAATAGTTTTGTTGTTCCGCTATGACTGAACATGGTTCATGCATTTGGCCACCGGTTTAAATAGTTGACTTTCGGATTAGAAATTCAAATCTGGCCCAGGGCGAACAGATGTGAGATGTGGATGATATTGTTGTTGTTGCTTAGTGCAACTACACGTTTTCATCGCCAATCATCTCCAGTTGTCCACGTTTGTTTTCTGATTATTCATTTGTTTTGCGTCAATGTTCCCCTAACACTCAAACCAACAACATCAGCCTCACCCTCAGCCCTGGTCTCAGCCTCATCATCCTCATCATCATCATTATTGGCAGCAGCTTTGTCACAAAGCCTAGGCACTTATATCATATTGCCATGCATCCAGTTTGGTACAATTGAGAAATAAAGAGATGGTTGCCCTAGGGTCTATCATGTTGCATTGAAGCTCTATTGGCAGGACCACTAGATTCACAATAGAGAAAAGTATATCGCATTTATTTGTGTTCATATTGAGTTTTTTCTTTTCCTATCACATTGTTCCATTGTCATTGAGAAAATTGCCAAAGAGATCCTTTTCACCAAGCCCAATTGCTGTTGGATTTATCTTCCACCAGCCCAAGACAGATTGCAAAGCGAGTGCAAATTTACTGGCCAAGAGGAATGAGGCAAGACGATGATTATCAAGATAGGATGGTAACATATAAACACTCTATTCAAACCAACCATCAATCCGCCAGATGATCGACTTCTTTTTCTTTTTTTCTCACTCGATTGTCACTTTGTTTACTGCTCAACTCTGCTAGGTTAAGAGATCACAATCAAGCGAGATAATTCATTTGGTTGCCTATTGCGCTCAAATTACACTGACAACTAGCTAAGTCCCCACTTGAGGGCCACAACCAGACTTGGCTTACGAGGCCTGCACATCCAGCAGCTTGGTGCAACAATTTGGCAACAAGTCAATCGGAAGATCTTGTCGAAATGACACAGATATATCACTGTTGGTTCTAGGAATCAAATCAAACTTATCGCGAGTCAATCCAATCAGCGACCTTCTTTAGTGATCCTTAATTTTTATGAGTGTAGAGAATTCTATCTCTGCCGAGATATGTCTACGAGATGGATACTGCAGCACCATTGTGGTCATCGTTCAAAGCCACTGTTACAATACTATCAGACTGCAGGGAAGAATGGGCCTGGTCGTCTGTCCTTACTTCGTCCTAATCAAAAGAGCAATCGATTGGAGGATCTTATAGCCTTGTTAGCTTTAGCGACTATCTACACAGCTCTATGTTCACGTGCTCAGCGAGTGTCTCTTGCGTCAGTCCAGTACAGTTAGTCGTTTCTCTATGCGCAAATGCTCTGTCTCGAGACTTTGCTCGGGCGGTCAGTTATCCCGTCTTGTCACTTTTTCAGTCTGAAACTCTGTCTCTTAACGGGATAGGTGAGTATGTATAGTTAGTGTCTAAAAGGGGTGAATCTGCAAGTTACAATCAAAGAAAGCCACCTCTCGCACTAGCCAAGATCCAGATAGCGTATTAAAGATCCGCGGGGGTCCAAATTTTCCACCAGTTGTCCCGTTAGCTGGCGTTGTTGCAGACTAGGAGCTGTCTCCAAAGGGCTCAGTTATCAACAAGTCGATCTTATTCGCTCTAGGCCGTCTTCATTGGAGCCATGGATAAGGGAAGTGAATAGACGCTACTAGAACTAAGCATAGGCCCTTGGTTGGGTAGCTCATGACAGATTCCTCCCAATGATCGAGAGTCGCACTCAAGGTGAGGGATAATCACGCCATCAGACCGAATTCATCGATTATGCCCAACATTGACATAACAATTGATGGGTCGCTTCTCAGTGTCCATTTTACGGATGAATCAGGTCGAGGTAAGAACTGTGGAACTAGCATTTTGGTATCTTTATCTTAGCTCTCGTGGAAGCGATTTTGCATGCACCTCTCGACAGTACGATGCAGAGGTTGGTAGGTTGATGATATTTCTCGTAGGAGAAGAGATTGGCCGAGATGACGGGCAGGTTAGGTGAAGAGAGAGTGAGTTGTCTCTGATTCTTTTGTCACGACCCGACCACAACATCTCTTAACGAGGTGCTCGATCAGCGAGGGGTCTGGTCTGAGAATCAGATTGCATCGGAAAACTGTTAACCAGATGATCGACACGGTGTGAACCCAAGAGCATCTTTTATACTTTATTCTCTACACATGCCCTAGATGGTTTAATGAGGAAGCGATAGGTAAGAATGAGCCAACTCGGGTGCATACAGGCCCGGCTCCGGATCTATTAACTAGATTCGCTTAAATTTTCACAGAACTCCTTGAAGATCTTCACAAAAGGATCTAGTTTTTCTCTGGTGAGGTCTTTTATGTTGGGCACCTGTTCTAAGCGGAACCCGTCTATTGCTTTTATATCAATGGGGACGCAAACGTTACCTGTCTTAGGATGGACACAGAAGGGTAGTTTCAGCAGATGGTTCATACCACGAGTCACATGAGTATCTAATCTTGGAAAACAATGTTGCAATTTGACCTCCTGCAAAAAGTAATTGTATCTCCCTCGTCTAGGCCTATGTTCTTGGCTAGTTTTCTTTATGGCATTCCAGCAATCTTGCGAGGACGATTTATGCAACCTGCAATTAGCTTGCAATCTTGGCTGCAGATCTTTGTTTTCGTCTCCCGTTAAGTCAATAACGTTTTGTATGAGATGATCATTTGAAAGGAAATCTTGCTTATCTACCATGAGATCTTCAAATTGCTCATCTATGATATTCAAGGCTTTAGTAACCATGGGATGTAACGGTTTGGTTGCATCTAGCTCCACCCTCTTGACGAGATTGGCACCTCCCTGTATGAGCGCGAAATAGTCTGCAATCGCTCTTCTCGCCTCCGCTGTGAGCAATCTGGCTTCCTTATCACAGACCCAACAATGGAAACCACGTCGGCCTGAGAAGACGAACAGCAAATGCTTGAAACCGAATTCTTTTGTCAATATCGAGTTCAGTATCTTGGCCCCAATACTCATTAAGGGCCAGCACTTCTGGCATATCTGTGATTCTGTGCAACAAGTTCTAACGTCATTATAATCAGATATGTCAACGTCAAAGATCAGCTCACGCTGGATTGGCTTAAAGTCATTTGGGAATGCACGATGCAGTTTCGGATTGATGTTGTAAATTGCGCCCGCGTCAATCTTGATGGGCAACTTTTTGACTAGTGCATGTTTGAAGTCTAAGGAGTCCTCGAATGATAGATATCTGATGTAAATATCTCCAGGTAGAGTGAACGAGAATTCTCTGTTGACAAATCTCACTTCAGGTGCCTCCTTGTAGTCGAGCCAGTTGTAGATCAATTGGTAGGGGAATTGTGTGCTGTAATAAAGCCTCAAGGCTTCAGTAAAGTCCGCAGACATTGTCAATCGAACATGAATATATATCAGATCTTTTCATAAAACTATCGAGAAGCTGTGGAATGGAGCAAAGTTATTGTGAAGCCAGAAATGGCGGGCTCACAATAACAACATCGAGCGAGTAAACCTCGTGCGCTGCAAGCCTGCGCGCATTTTTTCGAATGGGAATATGATTTCGGTCACAGAAGTCATCAATCTAGATCTTGTCTGAATCAAGTCTGGATTAACCCTGCGATGCAACGTGGTCATTTAAAATTGATGCGTGGAAGAGTTGAACCCTATCACCAATCATATTATAATAATCTAGGACAATCCCAAGATGAAGAGGTTCTACTGGCCGGTGCATGTCACCTCAAGAGCGAACATATCTCACTTTATTCCTCTTATCGAGATTGCTCGTCTCCTCGACGAGGGAACCTCGGTGACAATCTTGATAGGCGACCTACATAGTCGACTATTGAACGACAAAACTCCAGCTCTAGATGCAAGATGTGATTATTACAAGATAATACTGAGACTGATGCTTGAGAAGTTGAGCAAAAAGATCGATAATCTCACCATAAGGATGGGCTCGGACCTTGAATCTCAAGCGGACTACATGCTCGATTTCTATCTAATTGCCGGCTCAACCCAAATAGATATGGCAGTTGAAGCTACAACTGATATTATCAAACCCTCCAAGCATCCTCTTCTAGGTGGCCTAGTTTATCCAGTTGTACGAGCTGTCGACGACAAGCATGTCAAGGCAGATGGACAGATAGCGAGCGTTCAAGAAAAAAAGATCATCGACTTTACTGACAAGCTATCGGACAAGATTAAGCACCAGCCGGGTGAGCGTCTCTTCTACTCAACCCTTCTAGGCTTGTCAGCGAACAAGGTGCAAGTAATCAACGAGGAGGATGATTTCATCGACGTCCTAGATGGTCCAAAGCAAGTGAAAAAGAAATTAGGAAGAGCTTTTTGCGAGCCCGGAAACGACAAAGAAAACGGGGTCTTGCCAATTTTAGAAAAGATTATATTTCCGATATTTAAGACATTGGAAATCTCTAGGCCTGAGCAATATGGAGGTGATGTCAAATATTCTAGCTACGAAGAAATACGTAAAGATTTCGTCGAACAGAAACTCCATCCTGGTGACTTGAAGAAGGGAGTGGAAACTAAGATAAATGAACTGTTGGATAATATTCAGAAGTACTTTCAGTCATCTGAAGAATTTCAGAAACTCGCCAATATTGCCTTTCCAGTGAAAAAAGATAAGAATCCACGCACATTGCCGGTTAACGGTTCTATCTCCCTAGAACCTTTAAAATTGGACCCAGCAAAAGAATCGCTCAGCCCAGAGGAGAAATCCGAGTTGATCACTCGGAGACTACAAGAAGTTCTCCAAAGAGATCTACTTGAAACTATTCTGAAAACTAGAAATCTGAAGATCTACTGGGGAACTGCAACCACAGGTAGGCCCCATGTGGCTTATTTTGTGCCTATGGCCAAGATTGCCGATTTCCTCAGAGCAGACTGCGAAGTGACAGTTCTGTTAGCCAACCTTCATGGATACTTAGATAGCCAAAAAGCTCCTTGGGATCTCTTAGATGCAAGGACAGAGTACTACGAGCGAATAATTGTTTCGATGCTTCATTCTATCGGTGTGAGTACTGAAAAACTGAGATTCGTTCGTGGTACAGAGTACGAACTAGGCCCAAACTTTAGTCAAGATGTATTCAAATTGATAGCTCAGACCACACTCCACGACGCCAAGAAGGCAGGTGCTGAGGTTGTGAAACAAATGTCGGACCCGCTTATTGGCAGTCTCCTTTATCCTCTGTTACAATCATTGGATGAGGAATATCTAGGTTGCGATGCTCAATTCGGCGGCGTAGATCAAAGGAAAATCTTCACATACTCGGAGAAATATCTGCCACAGATCGGCTATCAAAAGAGAATTCACCTGATGAATCCTATGGTGCCTGGTTTGACTGGCGGAAAAATGAGCTCTTCCGAAGCCGAATCAAAAATAGACCTCCTAGACGACTCAGAAACCGTGATCAGGAAAATAGATAGTGCCTTATGTTCGAGAGATAATGTATCGGAAAATGGTATCTTAGCTTTCATTGAGCACGTTATATGGCCATTGTTCAATAAGATCACCGTCGCCCAATTGGATCCTGTACTCGCACCGAAGGTTTATGAAACTCATGAATCGCTTGTGGCCGACTTCGTGTCCGGTTCACTGGAGGGAAGTGAATTGAAAAGCATAGCCGCCACTCATATAAACAAATTGCTCGATCCAATTAGAAAAGAGTTTGAATGTGAGAAGCTGCAACAACTGGCGAAAGCAGCATACCCTTCCACCTAATGACCAAGTTTGACACCATTCAATGGGCGATCAATTTTCACGGTTCAAGCTTCACAAGCACACCCCTTACATGAACCTCTAGACAAAAGGCCCCTCCCCCTTCTGGCTATTCGGTAGCTCTGGCGCAACCTGGATGGTCTTGAAGATTAGCACCAAGTTTACTCAGTCGGCAATAATGATAACTAAAGTTCAAGATGGAATAATGCACAGAAATGGATGACTATTTAAGTTATGAGATTAGCTGCCTATACCCAGAGAGCACGATTAGAGAAACGATCAATTAGAGATGAAAAATTGACTTTTAATTAGCGACTAGATAGTTGTGCGATTGTTACATTGTTGATTACTCAACATTATCCAAACCTATCGGATTGATTTTCCGGTCAGCTGTTGTTTGCGAGCGCCCTCGTGTCACCAAGACCGTTGAGATCATTTTGCGCCGCAATGGTAGTGCTCATTCCAGCAGAATCCGATTCGAGCAGATCACCGCTCTCCATGCTCATGCGGCCCAAATGCAGTCCATTGGTTAGCTGCATCGACTGGGGCCGGGGCGACTGTTGGTGCAACTGCTGCTGTTGCTGCTGGTGCATCGTATGGAACTGCTGCAGATTGGTCGTTTGGGTGACCTGTTTCCTGTTTGTGAGTATCAACGACCGCCTGACAGCCGGCGCGGCCAGGCTGAGCTGTTGGCCAAGCTGCTCACTGTTGGCCAGCCACTGTCTGGGTGGCAGCCTTCCGGTGGTGGCCATTGCGAGCGGAGTTGGTTGGTTGGCGCCGGCCGCCGAGTAGCCGGGGTCGTCGTAGAGCGCCTCTGGGTTTGCCATGCGATCGGCTGGATTTGGCCACACAATGGTGTGTGGCGAGTTGGGATGTTGATTGGGCGAGTGAGGAGGAAGAATGCGGCCAATTGAAGCGAATGGTGTTAGTTTGGGCTTCGTGTTTATCTTTTTCTTCTTCCTTTGTGTGTGAGTCCTTTTCGTGTGGCTTTGTGTGAATTAGGCAAAAAGGGGGAGGCAAAAATAACAGATTTTACGCATCGACGAACCGCCGCCCACAGACAGGCCCTATTTGGCGAGCGCAACTTTCCCAGCGACCTCCCAGCGCTGCACGAGGCTGGTCTGGCTCTCCTTGATCAGAGGGGCAAAAAATCTCAAATTTGTCATCCTCGAATGGAGCCTTTGTTGTGTGTCTGTGCTTGTGTGTCTGGCCACCAAGAGTTGGCCACTGGCTGAGAGTGGCAACTTGTTCGCGAGACCAATTCTTGCGGAGATGGGCCCGCCTGATAAGACGAAGAAAGGGCCAAATGTTGCCAGATGCTCACTGAATATGGCCACTCGTCGTGAGCCTCAACGTCGTTGCCTCCCTTTGCCTCCTTCTGCTGCATTCTTGGCCCCTCCTTTTCCCAAGACAGTAACTCGATATCAAGCTTGGCAAATCTCGACAGAAGAATCTCGGGCCAAAATTGCTATCAAAGTGCTTTGCTTCTCGGCGGCTTGGGGGCGGCAAAAAATCGCCCTTGTTTGCGCCATCACGCTACAAGAAACTGGCCACAAGAAACTGGTGATTTATTGCGCCCAATTTGCCGCTGAGCCCGCATCTTTCTCGAGCCTCCCACAGACGAGCTCTCGGCGCCAAACGGAAACCGCCAGCCCCAAGCTAAGGCTCGGGGCTGAGCTCAAACCGTTTCCCTTCGTCCGGCTCACCTGAGCTCAAACTGGCGGCCAACTAGAAGGCAACAAGCCTTCCGCTTTCTGGCCGCCGGCCGGAAGGAGGCGCCTCGAGTGGCAAAAGACCAGACGTCTTGCCAGCGAGGCGCCCAATTGAAATGGGCCACTCTCGTCTGGCCGATGGGCCAATGCCAGTCTGCGGGCCTTTCTGGCGGAAGCGGCCACTTGGGAGCTCGCCGGAGACAGTGAGCAGTGAGTAGCAAGCCAGAAGCAGCAGCAAGGAGGACACTTGTCCGTGCAGATGTGCTCTGGCTGAGTGGCGAGCTGGCACGACAGCCAGTCCTTAGCCGCCGAGAAGCTTCTTCTCACCGAGTTGCGAGCAGTTTTCCGCTGGCAGCTGCTCGAGAGTGTGTGTGTGTGCATTTGCACTAATCAGCATGGGAAAGGAGGCGCCCACTTGCCAGGTTCCTTTGCGGCACTTCCTCGCAGCCACTTGGACCACTTTGGGGCCCAATTCGAGCGGCCTCTTCATCAAGATGAGCAATGGGCGCAACTTCTGGCGCGCAGCAATTTATGCCCACCCACTGGCACTGCTTGTGCTCTGCAGTCTAGACGTACACACAGTCTGGGGCAACAACAAGCTGGCCAGACGCCCAACTGGCCCGCTTGAGCTCGCCAAAAGGCACCCACACTGAGGGGGCGCCTTCATTAAAAGCTCCCCTCCGAGCCCAACTAGCTGGCCCGCGATGATAATTGAGGTCCGAGCGAGAGTTGGGCCGCCCTGTGTTAACATCTTGCCGGGCGTGGTGTCCTTAGGTGGCGGCGCTTAGCACGCGATCATTATCATTAGGGCCGCAAAGTGGGCGACCTTCTCCGCTGGCTGCCGCCAATAATCGAGTCGTTTTTCTCGCCGGCAAAAGTGGGCCGCCCGGCCCAACTACAAGCCCACCCTTAGCTCTGCTGCTTGCCCCCATTGTGCGCCCCAAGACGGCCCAAGACGCCTGAAGACGCACGCCATCAAGGCGCCCATCAAGGTGAGGCGCCCCCGACGCTAAGCTGCCGCTCGCAGCCCCTCCATTCGCCGCCGCCGCCCAGGCACACTGATTGACTCGGGCCGCAATTGTCGCTTGCACAATTGGGGGCCCGCGCTGAGCTGCTCGGGCTGAACTGGCCGGCCAACTGTGTGCGGGCCACCTGGCCGAGCCTGGAACACAGTCTCGCTTGGCTAAACTCCAATGGCGGCGCCCAATTGTCCGCCGCCGCCGCCGAGCTTGTCACTCTTCATTGGGGCCCGTCTACCTTTGCCTGCGCCTTCCTGCCGCCGCCCAGGCGAAGTTCTCCTCGCGCATGCAACTCCTCCGGCCGGCAGCAAATATATTCGCGCTCCACTAGCTTGACAAGTGGGCCCACACGAGCACGAGATAGCCGAGCGGCGCCGCCCAGTCGATCGGGCTTGCAATGCGCAAATCGATCATGAGTTTGTTACCGGCCTGCCAGCGGGACTTCCAATCGGAAGCGAGCGTGAGCGCAGGCGGCCGGCTTGGCGAGGAGCTTGGCAAAGAGCTCGGCGAGGAGCTTGGCGAGGAGCTTGGCGTCGGGGCGTGTACCTTTTTTGGCAGCCCGGGGCATTTGTCGGATTGGCAGCTGACGCGTGGCACCACAGGGCGCGCGCACAAAGAGAGGCGCGTCTGCAGCCAGACCAGTGCCGCCGCGTGTGCGAGCGCTGCGTGCGCGCGGCCCGCCCACCTGGGCATCGGTCTGGCGCCAGACGAGCGCGCTTTCTGTTTACAATGCACAATGCACACAGTCCAATGGGCGCAAAATGGCCGCCACCCAATGCTCGCTTCCTGTCTGCTTGCTGCCAGCCAAACAAAGCGCCCCTTTTCACGCCCAAACTGGGGCCCAAATGATTTCTCATCATCTCCCTCGCCACGACAAACACACAGTGTGCGGCCAAAAATGATGATTCCCACACGGAGGGGCAACCATTCTTCCAACCGCCGGCCTCCAGTCGCCTTCTAGCCCCAGTCTCTCTCGCCAAGCTCCCGCCTAGCTAAGCTCTGCCACATCGGCGTGTTGTAAACTTTGGCCCCTCCTCCTCCTGCTCGCGCTTGAAACAAAACTGGGCGGCCGCAACAAAATGGCCGCCGCTTGTTGGCAAAATGGACGCTCATAATGCACAGCAGCGCGTGCAGGACAATATAAACATTCTGCAGCTTATAGCTTCTGCACCATAGCTTAGCTTGGTGCAGAAGCCCCCCTTCTTGCGCCCACCAAAAGCACGACCAGCGCCAAATCAATTCGATACGCTCATTTCCATACTGCTTTCCAGGCGAGGCTGCTCCAAAGCGGCGCCTTCTCCTCCGCAATGTGCAAGTCGCCGCCCGCACACTCAGCAACCAAAAGAGCCCTCGGCGAGCTCTTTTGGGTGCCTTTCTGGCGGCGAAGAGCCGCTTCCTGCTGCTGGCGCAACACTAGCTAGGCGGCCTCTTTGTCGTGCGAGTGGCCACCCGTGCAGGAAACGGGCGCACGTGATCATTATGGATCCATTACCTGGGCGGCACGTGCAGCTCGCCTCGTGGCGCCTGGATGACGGAAGTTGAAAACTGATGATGGTGAGCCCTCGGGGCTCAGCAGCTCGGGTTGCCCAGGCTAGTCTGTCGCGCATTGTTGGCAATTATCTTGCCGCTGGAAGTGCGCTGGAAGTGCACTGGAAGTGTGCTCTTTCTCTTGCTCCTTGCGGCTTGGCGGCAGATTGATTTGCATGCCCAGTGGAGCGCGCTCTTTGCGGCTGGCAAACTGCGGCTTGTTGTCCGCTTTGGCGTGTTGGTGGCCGCCAGCAGCAGAGAGCAGCAGAGATCAGGATGGGCAGAGCGGCGCGTCTCTGCTCGCCGCCCAGAATGGCCCTCCGCAAACAAACCGATTGATTGCTTTTCCTGAGCACCAATTTGCGCCGCTCTGGCCCACAGACTGCCTGTGGGCCTTCCTGCTCGCTCGGCCCACTCGCGAGCCGCAATGATAATGATTTATGGCCAACAAGTCCGCCCAGACAAGACACCTCGGCCTTTTCTCCGCCTTTTCTCCACATTCTCGGCCTTTTCGGGGCGCCAAACGAGCCCCTTTCAGTCGCCCTGAGACTGTCTTGGGCCAGCAAATGGGCCAAAACAGCACTCGGACAAAACTCGCCAACGCTTATCTGCCTTTTTTACACCTAAGACTCACCGGTTTTGCACCCCGAGCGGCGCCGAGAAGTGTGTCTGGCTGTTGGCGATATTTTTTGCTTTGTTGAGGCGCAATTTGGGCGCAACAATATCTTGCACTGGACAGCGCGCTGGAGCCTGAGCGGCCGCAGCTAAGGGGCGGCAAAAAAGAGTTCCCTTTGGCTTCCCGCGCACAGTCCTGAGATCAACTGGAACAACACACTGTCCTCGGAAGGCCATTTGCTGGCGCCAATTGTCGCCATCAACTGGGCCTCTTTTTCCTCCCACTTCCTGTTCCAAAACTCTCCATTGGTGCAAATCTACGCAATCTACAGTCTCCAACTGGGCCGCATTGTTCGGCCAAGTCGAGGGGGAAAAGTGAAAAATATTGACGCCACCAAAACAAACTACAGTTCTCCGTCGGTCTTCCTAAACAACTGCTCTTTTGTTTGGCGCCGTTTCCTGTTTTCCAGAAGAGGGCGCCCAAAATGCGCCCAAATGGAGCCAGAAAGCAGTGTAAATGCGGCGAGAATGCAGCCAAAGTGGCCCAAAAATGCCCCAAACATGCCCCGCCGGATGGCCATGTTTTGGGCCGGCCATTTGCATTTCAATGCGGCAGTCTAATTGTTTTGTTTGGCCGCCCTTCTCCAGTTGTTGTTTAGCTCTCGCATGTGCCGGAAATTGTATGCTGTCTGTTGTGTTGGCCATTTGCAGGCTAGCCTCAAACTGGCCGCCAAGCCACAATTTGGTGCCAGTTTTCGCTCCAAATGCGCTTGGAAAGGACACACTTCTTTTCCAAGCGCCATTTTGCAGCCTTGGGCCGACCCTAAGCTCTGGAGGACTCTCAGCGTCAGATTTTCGCGGGCCAGAAACCTGCACAGGAAGGGCCTTCGAAAAGCCTTCTGGCCTGTGGCGACGCAGCGGCGCACTGGCCCATTTGACTGCACAATGCGGGCCAACCTAAGCACTGCGGCCCACAACTGCGAGCTGAGCGCCGCCGATTGGAAATGGGAGCCGTTTATTGCGCAGCTCTGGCCCAGATCCAGTCCATATGCTCGGCTGGTGGCCCATTGTGAAGTGGCAAGTGCACAGGCGGCGCATAATGCAAACCGGCGGCGCATAATTCAATAAGGCGTCTTGCAAGCGCCAAGTGGCCCCAGACTCTAGACTCTAGGCAAACGGAGTCTGGCCAGCGAGCTAGAGACTGGCCGCGGGCGCTTCTGGGGCCCAATTGGTTTGGTGCATTTCCACTGCACTGCGGCCGCTGATCAATCATCGACTGGGCCAGGCTGGCCGGCCGCAGTCCAGGTGAGCCTAATGTTGCCCACGAGGCCGTTTCCTGCCGTTTGCTGAGCTGTTGAGCTGGACTGCACTGCACTGCGCTGAGCTGGACTGAGCTGCACTTGGGCGGCCGAGGACTAGGTGCGGCTGGTGGCCAGTGGGCGGCGAGCGGCGAGCGGCGGCCAACAAATGGGCGCGAATAATAAGAACGATTGTGGGCCGAATTTGTATTGTGCTGCGGCGGCTCGTTCCGCTTTATTGTTATTGCCGCCGCGCGCAGACCGCCACACGCGCGCCGAGCTTTGCGCCTCCTGCGCAGACTGTGTGCGGCCGCCTAGAGACTGTGTGCGGCCGCCTAGAGACTGTGTCTCACTCTTCAGTGTGCAGAGTCGGCGCGCCCAGACGTGCGCCAGTTGTCCTCTGTCGAGGGCCAGTCGTCGGCCAGTGGGCGCCAGACACACTCCTCGGCGCCCGATCGATCACAGCTGGCCCGCGCGGGCCGCCCAATTAGCCCCTGGGAGCGACGTGGAGCGGGCCCAATTGGGCGTCTAGGGCGCTTTTTGCCGCAGACTGTCGCCGGCGGGCGGGGATCTGCAGACGGCGGGCGGCCAGAGTGGCAAGAGAGGGGCAAGAGAGGCAAGAGAGGCGCCTCTTCCGCCTCATCGAGCTGGCCGGGCGCCAAGAGGCTGGCCGGCTGAGTTTGGGCGCGGCCCAGGCGAGCGAGAGAAAAATATTGCCACGCGCGCCGAGCTTAAGTAAACAGAGCGCGCCAGCGACTGTGTGCGGCCAAGTGGGCCCAAGTGGGCGGCCACGTTGGCCAGCCGTTGGGCCGCACACAGTCACTGGCTTGGCCCTCGACTCCTCGACTGTGCGCGGCCGGAAATTGGGCTGCAAAAAAGGGCGACGAGTGGCAAGCGAGAGGCGAGCGAGAGGCGAGCTTTCCGTTCGAGCTTTCCATTGGAGCTGAGGGCCAATTGGTGGGCGAGAGCTTTTCCTTTGCGAGGCTGCGGAGGGGCAGCTTTGGGCGTCGCTTGAGCTCGAGCAAACAAATTGGCCGACTTGTTGATGTTTATCTTGGCCCGTTTGGCGGCCAATTTGTCGCCGTTCGCCCATTGCTTTCTGGCCGCTCGGCCGGCGCCTCAACACTGGCTGTCCGCAGCTAAGGGCCGGCCGCAGAGGGCGAGCTCTCTGCAGCTAAGGCGCCGCACCATTTGGACCCCATTTCCAGCGGGCCACTTTTTCCGATCGGCGCGCCCACCTGACGAGCTGGACCTTCGAGCGACGCTCCAAAAGGGCCCCAAAAACTAGCTCCTTTTGGGGCCCCAATTTAACAGATTGCGCCCCAGAGAAGCGCCTTTAAATCGGGCGCCATTCTGCGCTGTCGGCGCGGCTCGTTTGCCGCCGCGCGTCTAATTCCCCACTTCCGGCCGCCGTTGGCAATCTCCTTGGAGCTTTGGGTGCGAGTTGGGCGAAAGTTGGCGAAAGTTGGCGAAAGTTTGGCCGAGTTGGCGCCAGTTTGGCCACTCGCCACTCGTCAGCCGACGGGCGACGGGCGGCCACTTGTGGGCTTAAATTGAGATTAAACTTCAAGTGGACTTGAAGCGGAGGCAAGACGAGTGGGCGCCAGTTGGGGCTCGCCGTCTCTTAGGGGCCGAGAGGCTGAGGGGCGGCCGAGGAGGCGCCAGAGACTAGAAATGCGGCCCCAGGAGAGCGAGAGGGAGAAAAAACAGAGGCCGGCCGCGTGGAAGACAGTGGCTGGTGTGCTGCGAGTCTGATGTGAGTTTGTTGTGAGCGGGCGCAGTGCACTGGATTGACGCGCGGCTGCAGAGAAGCGCAGGCAGCCCATGCAGTGTGCATGCTCACTGTGCGTGCAAGACACACAGTCTGCCCTGCAGTGAAGTCCGGCAGAGAGTCTCTGGCAGAGAGTCTCTAGCACCAGAGACAGACTGCGGCATAGAAAAGGCTGGCCCGATGATTCAAATTGATGAGCCATTTAGATGAGAGACAGAGGCGCCCCATTCGAGCCGGACAGCATGCAAGCGGCCCCCAGCTGGCCGGCTCGCTCGGCCACACGCAACTGGGCGCAGTTTTGAATGTCTCATTTGGCCAAAAGAGCGCCCCTCTTGGTCCTCTGGATACTTTTGCGCCCACTCGGCGTCCAGTTGGCCCACTGGTTCCGGCAAATGGGGGTTGGACGAGGAGGAAAAGGAGAAGGAGAAGGAAAAGGGGCGCACAATTTGTTCCCCTTTCACTGCCCTTTCGAGTCCAAACGGCTGCTTAGGAGGAGCTCGCCACTCGCCAGACAGTCTCCTCGGCGCCGAGAACACTCCTCGAATGGGCTCCAATGGGCGCCGGTGGGCTCGAATGGCCGCAAAGGCTGCAGAGGAGCTGCCTTCTGTGCGGCAACGGTTTGGATTGGATGAAACTGGAAGCCGGCGGATCTGGAGCACTGTTAATGGTCACTTTTGAGAGCCCTAGTCTTTGGGGGGTGATGCAGCGGTGGGCGAGCATTGATCGGGCGGCCACTGGCAATTGCATTACCATTGGGCGACTCGTCCGGCTCCACTTTGGGCTCATTTACATTCGGCGAGAGTGCGCTCAGTGTGTGGCCGTTTGCGAGAGACTAGGGTTAGCTGCAAGAAGCCGGCCAGACCGGCGGAGGCGCAAACAGACAGACAGACAGACGCGCGCAGGGGCAGCCCAAAAGGAGGAGGTGAGCTTTGGGCGGGGGCAGTTTGCGGGCGAGTGGGGCTCGAAGTGGAGGGGAAACTGGAGGGGAAAGTTAGAGGGAAAAGGAGCCCAAAAGGACACAAATGACAAGTTTGCGACAAGCGAGCTCGTGCGCCGCCTCGAGGCAAGAGGAAGGGAAAAGAGGAAAAGGGAAAAAGGAGAGTCCCAGCGGCGCGTGACGAGCGGCCCAAGTTTGTGTTGTTTAGTGCGCGACTTGTTTGGTGCACAACTTGGGCAGCACAAGCAAGTCCAGCGCACGCACCAAACTCACCGCTTGGCCTCTCTCTCGCTGCGCTTTCACTCTCGCCTGTCAGTGCGAGTGGACACCGGCGAGTGAAATACCGCAAAGGGGAGGAGATAACTCCGCTTCCGGTGGCGGTCGAGCCCCTTTTGTTCTTCGGCGAGTTTGTTCTTCAGCGAGACTGTTGCAGTTTGGCCGCCGGGGGAGCCTGCTCGTTGGAGGGGGCCTTTGTTTTGCTGGACGGTCGCATCCACTCGCAGCCAAGAGGATGCACAAAAGAGTGGCCCCCAAACAACTGTCTCTTCTTTCCATGCGACAAACACTCGCCAGACAATCGGCTATTTCGGAGACACTCTCCTCTGGGGCGCAAATGTTGCAACTGGCCGCCAAACAGTCGCCGGCCAGCTCTTCATTAGCTTTACCAACGAGGCTTATCAGCGCGCAGACTGATGGCCGGACGCGAGCGCCACGCCTCCCAGTGCACCTTGTCTGCCGCTTTCTGGCTCGAAGACGAGCCACTGGGCGCCAGTTTGGGCCGCCAGAAGGCCGAGCAGGTGGGCCGATTTTGGCCCGCGGCTGAGCGAGCCAATGGGGAGGGATAATTGCGTTGAGAGAGGCGGAAAAAGATGGAAAAAAGATGCAAGAAGCAGCCCTGAACACGAGCTCCCCGTTGACATCCGTCGAGTCGACTTGCCGCAGACTGTCCACGGGGCGAATGTTGGCCAAAGTGCTCGGTTCGTGCGGCCGATCATCAGACGCAAGCCAATTTGCATACGAGGCCAGCGGAACGAATCGACACTCGACCGCCGTGGGACTGAGAGCGGCTGCAAGGCTGCTGGTCTGCTTGTTTTTCTCACTATCGCAATTGTTTCTGAGTTTTCTCGGTTTCCTCACTTTCCTCACTTTCCTGCCGGCTTGGTCGTCCACTCGGGCCGATTTTGTCGGCCGGCGGAGAAAATTGTCAGTTGCAAAGCGGGACTGGCCGGAGACTAGGGCGCGGCGAGACGAGTTGCTCGAAATCTGGCCCGCCAAAGAGCAGCTTTGCATTGGAGCCGCGCAGTGCAAAGTTTGCACTGCAAAGTGCACACTGAAAACAGTGCAAAGTGCACCCTGAAAACAATGCAAAAGGCGCTCAGTGCAGTGTGCATTGTTTCCAATGCAAGTCGCCCTAAGGTACACACAACGCCGCTTGGGACGCCGCTTTATTGCGGGCTGCAAAAAGGGACAGAGTTCCGCAAATTGGATTAGCGCCAAAGGCCCAGAGGAGGCGACACAAGTTAGCTGGGCCCGCGCTCATGCAATTAAAATAAAACTTGACTAATTTATGCTAATTAAGCGGCAACAATCGCGCCCAAACAGTGGGCCCCAATGCTTGGCTGTGGCTGTGGCGGCGAGCACTCTGCAGTGCAGACTCTTCACTTGGAGGCAAAGCCTCGGAATTGGACATTTTCCTGTCCACTTTTGTGGCCCCAAAGGCAGCCAGTGGGCCGTCAGCATTCCGGCGCTCTTCGGGCACTGCTTTGGCGCTGCTGCTCGGCGCTCTCTTGCCACTCTGGCCGCTCTGAGAGCTTTCCAAATGGCCGCTCGCTGCACGCCAGCAAAACAACTGCGCCTCCTCACCGGCGGCACGTCGGCGGGCCCCATTCCACGCGCCGTCACAGAGAGAGCCGGATTTGCGACAAGCCCGCGGATCAATTGCGGCCCCAAACTCGCGACAGAGATCAGGCCGCCTGCATTCAATTATTGGGCCGCCCATTCGCGCCGGCCGCGCATTAGCCCGAGTGGCCCGCTAACTTGATTTAGATGAATGGATTCCCCTTTTTGCACCCTCTTCTAGCCCCAATGCGTCGCCCACTCGCTGCCACTTGCGCCTCTTTGCCCACTTGCCTCCAGTGGCCCCACTCAAGCTGGCTTGGCGCTCCAGCCAGACGAGCAGGGCGGGCGCCGCTCGGCTCGCTTGACGGCCGGCGGCTTTGTGCTGCCAATTGACATGAAAGGGGGCTCATTGTTTCGCGAACGCGCGCCTAATGGATCCGGATCGCCACTCCGAGGCCGCATCCTAATCGAGGGCGCGCCTCGGGCCCAGTTGGGCGGGTAAAGCTCACCCACTGGCCACTGCCAATGCATGCCTGCCGAGCTGGCCAACGGACGACTGCTCTTTGCCAATGCCACCTACAAACTGGCCACATCCGCCGCACTGGACTCGTGGTCACGGCCCGCCGCTTTGCTTTTGGGCCAATCTCTTCGGGGGCGATAGTCCGTCGACCGTCGATGAAGGTTGTTTTGGTGGGTTTTTGCATTATTTAGTGCGCCTTCAATGTTGCTTTAGCCCTGAAAATGTGTCGCTAATTTTTGCAAAACATTGCAAAGCATTGCGAAACGCTGCAAAACATCGCAAGTGTCGGCAATAGAGCCCGGACTTTTCTGTGAAATTGTTCCAAAAATACTTTCGCACACCACCATCGTACAACTCGTATGAGAGTGCTCACGCGCACGATTAAAAACACAGTTTGCATCTAGCATTCAACGTGTGAATATCTACGCTCTCATCAAGAACATAGATTCCAAGACGAAGATCCTGATGGAATGAGAGACTAAAACGAAAGATGTTCACACCTTGAATGCTAGATGTGAACTGTGTTTTGACGTGAAACGTCTATTAACATGGGTATGGGGGGGGGGGGGGGGTGGGGGGGAAATTGCCGCAAAAAAAATTGGCGGGGAAAAGGGGGGGGGGGGGGGGGGGCCCCCCCCCTTTTTTGTTTTCGGCACAC
>Ga0058701_10000159_pt1 | contig 57180 bp, 45 predicted proteins | sample AgamicOrMae_FD_97039 | JGI IMG/M metagenome (GOLD analysis project Ga0058701, IMG submission 97039) | Agave microbial communities from Guanajuato, Mexico - Or.Ma.e | ecosystem: Host-associated > Plants > Phyllosphere > Phylloplane/Leaf | place: Guanajuato, Mexico | collected 2012-06-04
AGACAGTATCAACTTGGGCGCCTCAGGCCGCCCCGTGGGCCGCCCGCCGCCAAGCCATGGCGCCACCTAGTTTATGGCCGGCGAGACGGAGCTCCAGCGGCGAGCTTACTGCTCGTCGCTTGGCAAATCTCTGCGCTGAGATCTACACTCGAAATGCTGTTTCTGCGAATCGCCACCAAATGAAATCCTCGCCTGAAAAGGCCGCTCGAAAGGGCGCCCTCAGCTTGAAACCGCCGCTAACAATCGCGAGATAAACCGCCTCCAATTCGCCCGGAACGCAACAACGCACACACGAACACATGGAAACTGCGGCGACAATTGTCGAAACCGGAACCGGAACTGCAACTGGCCACCAACAACCAACGGCGATTGGCAACAAAATGGCCGCCCACTGAACGCCAACTAAACTTGAACAGCTGACTGCTCGTTCCTGCTGGCCAATGCTCAAATAGTCGACTATCCGATAGTTTATTGCAGCGAGAGTTTTTGCAAAATCTCCGGCTACAATCGGGCCGAAGTGATGCAGAAGTCTTGCCGCTGCTCCTTCATGTACGGAGAATTAACTGATAAGCAAACAATTAGCCAAGTTGAGCAGAATCTAGATAATCACTCGATGGATCATTTCGAGATTTTACTCTACAAAAAGTCTGGCCCACAAACTCGTAAGTATCTTAATATTTTTATTTTTTTCACCATTTTTGCAATCTTCCACCAACTTCTACCAACTTTCACCAATTTTCAAGAAGTTTCACCCCGAAAAGAAGTGGGCCAAAAGTGCTCAAATTTCGCCCTCTTTGCCCCTTCCTGTTTGGCCCCAAAAATGGCTCAAAAAAGTTTCGGCCAGCCGGCTTTTCGGCGCCTAAGGATGGAGGAAGCTCGTGAAGGCTTGCCAGTCGAGCAGCTCGACGCCGGCCGGCCAGCTGAGAGCGACGAGCTTGGCCAGCGGCGCCCCCATTCAGCCCGCACAGCTTAGCCTGAGCCGCACTTCTCGAACACTCGCGCCTTCACTTGCACACTTCGTTCGCCTCTTCTTGCTGAAAATTCTATTCGCCTTATATTTTATTTTATCTACAGTCTGGCGGCGGGCCAGCGAGCGAGCGGGCAGGATGGCCCGCATTTGGGGCGCCGGATTAGCTCCATGTGCGCGGAATAACAACAAGCAGCCGGCCCAGCTGAGGCGCCGCACGACACGCGCAAAAGAGGCAGGCAAAAAAGAGCGCCGCCCACTTGGCAGCTAGTAGCTGGTAGCTGGTAGCTAGTAGCCACCAGTTACCAGCCACCAGTCAGTAGTCGCCAATGGCAAGTCGCCGGTCAAGTGGCAAGCGCACGAGCCGCACACAGTCTCTAAGACACACGCTTGGAGGAGGCGGCCGCCACACACACACGCACACACAGGCGGCACGCTTGCAGGCTAATTACTCGCGCCTTCGGCCATCATCTGGTCATTATCGGACTGGATGGGCGCCTTTGTGCCCGCTCTCTGGCCGCCACTTGCCTTCCGGGCGGCTTTGGGGCGCCCACTTGGCCACTTGCCTGCCTGCCTGCTGGGCCCTCATGGCGCCAGCCTGTTTGCTCGGGGCGAGCAGAGAGGCGCCAGAGGGGCGCCAGAAGTGGCTTGCCGGCCAGCCAGAGCAAAGCCACCGGCCGGCCGGGGGAGAAAATCAGTGCGACATTAATCCGGATAATGGGCCTCGAGTGGAGTTGGTTGAGGATTATTGGCAGCAAGAAGTGCGCGCTTGCCACTCTTCGCTCTCTCTCTCTCTCTCTCTGGCGCTCTTCCACTGCCACCACTGAGGAGGCCTCGTCATTGGCCGGCCAATCTCTGGCTGCAGTCTCTGGCCCCCGTTGCCTGAAGGCCAGTGTATCATTTGGACCTCCCGAGCTGGCCTCTGGCGGCGGGCTAAGCGGCGTGCGCGCCCGCACGATGATGCAGAAATGTTTTGATAGCCGCAAGAACACCGGAAACAACCGGCAGCTGCCACTGCTGCTTGCTCGCCCGACCCAGTCCAAATCCCTGCAAAGAGCTCGCCGACGGCCAAAGCGGCTCGCTCACACTCGCTCTCCGCTTAGGACTCGCTGGCGCCCCTAAGCCTAATTGATTTTCCTCCCCGCCGACCACTTTGGGCCTTGCCGTGGGGCCCCGCAGAGAGCGCCCCTTCCGCCAGGCCGCCCGAGGTGTGTCTGCGGCTGAGTGGCAGAAAACGAGCGCCTTTTGATGTCGATATGTCAATTAGGCGGCTCGGCGGCGCCCTCGCCCACCCGGCCGATCATCCATCATCGCCCAATTGGAGGCGGTCGCCCCGCGGCCGAGGCTAAGCAGCGACCTCTCCAGGGAGACTCTCGTCCGCGACCGCGCCCCTGCGGACCGGCACCTGCGCGCCCGCGGCGCTCCCGAAGACGCACGTGCGCTTCGCACGCACGTCGGACCGCGCGCCCCGCCCCCGCGCGAGAACTCCGATCCCGCCGCGCACCTTCGGGCCTGCGCGCTAGACTGCGGGCGCAGACTAGCTCTGCGGACACCAAGCGCCCACCAACAAGTCCTGGCCGCCACTTCCGGCCGCCCCATTCGCCCCCTCTGGCCGGCGCCATGGGAGCAGCAGTCTAGGAGGCGAAGATGAGGAATCGAAAATGGACGCCTTCGGGTGACACGGCGGACGACGTGTATCGAATATGTTGCCATCAATGCTCGGGCCGCATTCACGCCGAGCTCTGGCCGGCGCCAAACTGGTCAAAGGGGCCGCCGCCTTCTGCTCGGCCGCATCCCGCGCGCTTAGCTGAGGAGCCGCCGCGAGCAACGTCAGCGCGGCGCCCGCTCCTTAGGGCCGCCCCTTTGAGGCGCTTCTTTGGGCTCTCTCGCTCGCTCGCTCGCTTGCCAGCCGGCCAAGAGCAAAAGGTAGCCGCTCGTGATGGTCGTAAATTTAACGCGCCAACTTTGAATGGCCGCCAGACCTGAAGAATGGGCCGCCCGGCGAGGCTGTGTGTCCAGGGCTGATTTCTGTTGGCCTTTTCTCTCTTTTCTCTTTTCCTTTTGGTCTTCTTTTCCTTTTCCTTTTCCTTTTTCTCCCTTCTCTCTGCCCTTCTCCTCGGCGCCCCCACGAGGCAGGCCCCAGATGTTTGCCCCTCCAGCTGGCCGGCCGGACAAGTGGCCGCCCGCGAGACGCGTGGGCGCAAGTGTGGCGCAAGTGTGGTGCAAGTGTGGCGCAAGTGTGGCGCCCACTTGCCAGGAGCTCAAATTTGACAATTGCCAATTCATTGGCCGGCAAATTCGGCGCCCAAAAGGGGCCCCCTTTGACTGCCTCTGGCCAGTTGGGGCACCTTTTGGCCTGGTGGCCAGTTGGCCAGCTCGTCACGCGGCGGCCAAGCGGGCGGCCCTTGTGTGTAATTGTTGTCGCAGGTTGTTGGGCCCAGGTGCCAGCTCGTTAGCGGCCCACTTGGCCCACTCGACTTGCTGGAACAATGGCGCTCCCTTAGCCCCGGGAAGCCAAAGCAGTGCGGCCAGAGCTTCGAGTTTGAGAGAGACCTTAGGACGCCTGTGAGGCCGCTTTTGGGCGCCCTTTTGGGTGCTCTAAAAGGGCCCCAAAAGGCGGCTGGACCAGTCCTTAGGGCGGCCTAGTCGGCTGTCCAGATGCGGCGCACTGTGGCCGGCGGAAACTGGCCCGGGCTGGCGGCAAGTGTGCGGCGCGCGGGGGAGAAAATTCAATTGCTCACACTCTTGGGCGGCCACAAATCTTGGAGGCGCTCTCGGCGAGCTCGGCGGCCCAGAGCCAGCCAGCCAGCGACTAGCTGCGGGCGACAACTTGTCTCGATTGGTTGCATCGCATGATGGGCAAACGGCGAGACCACTTTCGCTCGCTTGGCGGCCGGCCTGCTCACTGAAACGTGTCTGCTGCACATCAATCAAACGGAGGCCCGAGCGTCGCCCAGCTAGCCGGCCAGCCAGCCAGCCAGTGGCAAGCCGGCTCGCTGGCCGCCCACTTGCTCAGCAGCCCTTAGGATGGAGGCCCACCGCTGCCAAGCAATCCGGCCCCACAGAACTGGCCTGGGCTGCACACAGTCCGCGGGCGCAAGACAGTCTGCAGCTCGCAAGACAGTCCACAGCTCGCAAGACAGTCTGCAGCTCGCAAGACAGTCCGCCGGCCCTTCCGCTCGCCCAGTTCTGCGGGCCGGCGGCGGCCCTAAGCTGCGGCCACAAGACACTGCTGGTCTGCAGCCCAGTGGCAGAGTGTGCGTGTGACTGTATCTCCTAGTCTGCTCGTGCGCTTGTGCGCGAGGGCCCAATGAGCGCCCATTTATAAATAACACCAATTGGCAGGCCAGTCCATTTGGGGGCGGCCAGAATAAAGGGGGAGGCGAATTTTTCACTTTTGATCACCGCCAAACGCCGATCGGCAGCGCCCACGCCGCCCAAGCTCGTCTCTAGTCTCCAGTCTCCAGTCTGCTCGGCCACATCCGGCTCCCTCGCCGCCGCCGCCCAGACGCCCAGACGCCCGGCGCGACACTAATCGATGGGCGATGGGCGAGCGCGAGCTTGCCAAAGTGATTACTGCTCGTCTCCAGGCCGGCCCAAAGGATCGGTGGCGCCCCCGCGCGTCCGCTCCTCTCAGTGGCTCGAGCGCCGCTCGCCCTGGATTTGGATTTAGATTTGGATTTGGATTTGGATTTGGGCCCGAAAGGGACAGAAAATAATGAGCAAGACTGACAAGCTCGTTAGTTAGTCCGTCTCAAGTGGACGGCTTGCCAGAGTGACTTGGCGCGCGTGCACACGCAGACAAACACAAACACAAACACAGAACAGGCACTCACACACAGACACTCACATCCGCCTCTGCCAAGCGTGGGCCTCCTATTTCATTTGGACAGGTGGCTGAGCGGGCGGAAGTGGCGGATCTGGCGGGCGAAAGAGTGCGGGCCAGTAAGAGAGACTGTCTCTCTCTCTGTGTGGCGAGACAGCTTCTCTTACTGTTAGCTGGGGCCAAGTGGGCGCGCGGGCGAGAAGGATTGTTTGCAGCCGCGCGTGGCTGCCTCCTGGCGAGCGCAAGTGGCCGAGACGAGCCAGTTTGGGGCCAGTTTGCAGCCAGTGGAACAGTTTCAGTGCAACCAAAGCACAAAGTAATCTAATGGCGTCTGTGTGTGGCCGAGGGGGCGGCCCTTGTTTGCAGAGGCGGAGGACTAGGCGCCGCTCTGGCCGCTGCTCAGCCGGCTCTCCGGCGGGCAGCCAAGCGCGAAGAGTTGCCGCTTGGGCTGGCGTTTTGTAAAAATCATTGCCCAACTGGCTCGCCGATGATCTCGCCGCCCGTCTAGCCATCCAGCCAGCTAGCCAGCTAGCTAGCTAGCTAGAGGCGCGCGCGAATCTCGTCACCGAAACATTTCATAGTTAGTTTTGCCCAATTGACAGCGGCCTCACACGCGCACAAAGAGGGGCTGCCTGACGGCGGCCAGACGACGAGCAGGCGAGCTCTCATGCGGCCAGACTGGCGCCGTGCGGCCAGACGCGCACTCAGCAACGCGCCTAAGCGCCCGAAGATAAAATGGCCCACCCAAATGGCTCGGCCAGAGTGCCAGAGGGCCAGGCAGACGGCCAGTGGAGACTGTGTTTGGCTGGAAACCAGTTCATCACGTGCCACTGGTCACTCATTGGCCCTTTTGGGCCCCCCTTTGAGCCGAAATTTGGGCAGCCCTCTCGCTTGCTTAGTTTCGTTTTGCTTTTCGTTCCGCTTTTATTCATTTTCCTCTTGCCAAAACAAAGCAGGAGGCTTTGTTTTGCTGCACAAAACTTGACCAAACTGTCCCAAACTTGAGCAAGCTTGAGCAAAGTCCAGCAAACTGGCCGCGCACAACTGACACCGGCCCTCAACTGTGTCCCGAGCCATAGTCTAGCCGCCAAGGCCGTTCGGAATTCGGCCAAACGGATGCAAAATCCGCCGGACGAATGTTTTATTTTTATGATTATTATTGTCATTCTTGCCGCCTCTTTACCATTCCATTTGCTTGGGCCAAATTTCCAATTTGCAGCTCTGAATTTAATAAATTTAACAGCCCAGTTTGGGTGCAGTTTGGAAAAAGAGGGCCAAACTTGAGCGGAAGGGGCGCAAAAATAGAGATGCAGACAGACAGAGACAGAGAGACAGAGACAGAGAGAGGCGGACAACTAGACACTGAGGCGAAATGGACAGACTTTGGCCCCTTTCGAGTGCTTCTCTCTTTTTTATATTTCTTCATTTTCCGCCCGCCAGACTGCCATTTGGGGGCGGCTGCATTATTCATCCATGGGAACAAATGAAAAGCCATTTGGAGGCGACGCGCGGCCGACAAGGAGCGGCCAGCGGCTGATGAGCGTCGCCTGTTGGCTGGCAGCTGGCTGAAAAAAGAGGCCAACTTGGTCTCGAATCGAGAGGTGTTGTCATCGGACTGGCTGGCGGAGGTGAGCCCGTTGGCTTGGGGCGCGCGCGCTCGCCACTCGCTTGCCAGAGTTTGGCAGACTCCAAGCTCTGGCCAGTGGTCGCTGGCCGCTTTTGCTGCTCACTGCTCGCCGCTCGTCAAGCGGGCGGCCTCTTTCCGGGCGGCCTTGGGTGCTCTTTGTTGGCCCAATTGGCGCCAGACGCTTAGACACAAAACACAGAGACACAATGGGAGCAGTTGGCCGCCAAACAGGCACACCTAAGGGCTGCTATAACCTGGAAGCGCGCCCACCAGAACGGCCCCAAAAGGGATGGGAGAAAAATGGCGACATTAATGGGCTCTGCCCGCTGCTTAGGCTCACCTGTGCGTCCCCCGATTGTGCCGAGGGAGGCTTGAACCACTTGCAAAGGTTGCAATTATGAATTTGGTTCAATAGAACAACACGTTAGCTAATTATTGCCGCCAATTCGTTAACAAACGACGAGAAGGGCATTTGCACGTGCCTGTTGGGCGGCATAAAGCGTGCAGCTTGCCACAGCTTGCAGCTTGCCAAAGCTCGCTTGGCGTCCACAGGCCAGCCCTTAGGTCAGCCAGTTGCAGCGGGCCAACTGGGACGCCAGACGGAAGGGCGGCCGCGTGTGTGGCCTCTCTGCGCTCTGCTGTGGCCCTCCTGTTCCAGTCTGGCGCTCGCCGGCCAGCGCGGCCCCGCCAAGCTCGCCCAAGGCGACCCTAAGCCGCGCGATCTAAGCGCAAAAATAGCGCCCCTCTCGGGCGGCCGCCGCTCGCTGACTCGGGCGAGATTGGCCCCCAGACGCCCCACACTCATGGCGCCCCAATTCGGACTCACTGGACGCGGCGCCTCCTCCTTCTCCAGACCCTGTCTCTGGCCCCGCTCGCTCGCCTCGATGCTGCCCCCAGCGGCACGTCCACCAAGCGCCACTTCCGGCCAGGCCAGGAAGCCCCAAGCTCAGGTGCACGTGCGGCGCTCGTGTGGGCCGGCCGGCGGGCGACGAGGCGGCCCAGAGGAGGCCCGTCCTCACCTGCCGGCGGCCAGCGGCTGGATTTGCAACTGCGACTGATTGGCTGGCCAAAGAGGCCGGCGAGAGAGCTCTGCAGATGGAAAGCGGAGGGCAGAGCGCCCGGCGAGCCAGCTGGGCCGCGTCTGAAGGTGAATTATGAGCCGGAAGCTCAAAATTGGCGTGCAATCAATCAAAGTTTCCCTTTTAACTCCGATGCTCCGCTTGCCTGTTTCCTCCTCTTCCTCTGGCCCACGAAGCTTGTTCTCGCAGCAGAATGGGCTCCCCATTCAGCGAGGAGCCCAGTCGGTCCGTTTCCCCTCCGGCCGCCAGTCTCTGCCTGCACACAACTGTCTCTGCTTTGGGCGACCCTTTGCGGCCCCCCACACACACTGTGCAGGGGAAAGGCTGCCCGATGTGGGGCGAAAAACAACACCTCGTCGGCGGCGGCCTCAACGTGCTTGCTGGCCGCCCGAGAAAGACGCCAAGGTGGGCGCCAATGAGTGGGCCAAAAGGAGCAGCCGGGAGGAGAAGAGGAGGAGAAGGAGAAAAAGAGCCACAGAGGCGCCAGTTTCAGTCTATTGAGAGAGCAGAAAAAGATACTGGGCAAACATTGGGCCTCGTTTGAAATTCAAATTCACACTCTGGCTCGCCGGTGGCGCCCTTTTGCCGCTCAATTTCGACGCCTTTTCGCCTCCTCCTCCCCCCTTTTCGCTGGGCAAATAGATTCAACGATCAAAACTGCGCTTAATGGCCCCAATCGTGGCCCCTCTTTGTGCCTGTCTCTCTCTCTCTGTCTGCTTGGGCGGCCTTCAGTTTTCCTTCTGGCAAATACTTGCAGAACGTGACATCTTTTTTAGATGATGTTTTAGTCTCTCAAATCTGGCCCCCTCTGTTTACCTCGCTCATTTCTTGCCAGACTGTCTTGGCTCCCCACACTGACTGGCTTGTGAGCCTGCCCCAAACACAGTCTGTAAGCTCACAAACGGCCATGTTTCTGCACAAAACGCGTGGGCCAGTTTTCTCTCCCAATTTACAGTTGACATTTTTCAACCTTATGGCACTCCTGCCAGACAGAAGCACAACTTCCGGTCGCGAATTCAACATCACAAGCTCCGCTGACCAGCCCTTTTTGCACGCGATCAATCAAGCCTGTTTGGATAAAGAGGCAAGCTGTGTTGGCCGCTCCACTCTGGTTTCTAGCCTCTATCCTTGGGCCCGATGTCCAGCTCTTTCTTCTCTTCCAACCAGAGACGAGGGTGGCCATCTTGACGCGCCTCGAGCGTCCAGCCGGACGTTTGACCTCGACTGGCTCCTCTGAAGCTGTCCAGAAATGTCTCTGAAGCTCCAACTTGGCGCCACCTCCAAAGCTAAGCTGTCATCTGGAAATCGTGTCACACGCGACTAACGAAAGTTTAACCCACAAACTTCCATCCGCACACAATGTCAATTCATTGCCTATTGCTTCTCGTGCAACTCTGGCCACCAAACAAACAATGCAGGCGTCCCAATCTGGTTATTGCTCCATATTGCACCAATTAAGAATGAAAAAAATGTCGTCGTTTTATTCTTGTTAACTTTTCGTGATATAACCGCCCTAAAGAATCCAATTGAAGATGATTCCAGTAAAAATTTAAGCAAGTTCGCTCGCCTTGCCAGAACGGTGACACGCTCTCGCTCGGCATTATCAACACAAATATCGTCCAATTTACCAGTTATAAAGGCACAAGAATCCAATGTTAGGCAATCACATTTCGGTCATGTAAGTTGTCCTCAAGATTAGGGTGATATGAATATCAAAATTACCTTTTTTCTCTGACTCTTTTCGCAAATTGTCACAGGAATAATTTGGATTATTTCTTCTATTCGCAAGATCATTCTGAATACTAATCAATGCAAATACCACAACTTTCTCGCGTCCTTAAATGTCTAAATGCTCACCAAATTTGATATTGAACTCAACGTTGCGCCGTTAAAATAGTTTATGACCTTAAACCCTGAGATTCTACCTCAATATAGACAAGAAGCGCCCAAAACACCGCCCCATATTCTTCTGCACTATTGTGCTTTCAAGGCCATTTGGGATTGGATAATATTGATTTTAACGTTTTACACTGCTATCATGGTGCCCTACAATGTGGCCTTTCGGAACAAAACAACAGAGGATAGAATGTTATTGATAGTTGATAGGTAAGTAATGTTAGAATAACAACTCTCTAGGTGAAGAACATTTCCTTCTGCTTGTCCATAACTGAGACAAATGTGATCACTAATGCACAATTTCCGCTGATCGGCTCTTCACTCTCCAACCAACCACATGATTATGCGACAAAACTTCATCTAATCCAAAATGGGCTAACTGAAAAATTTCGACTCGTGCCCAAAAATCCAGTGTTGTCGACGTTGTTTTTGCCATCGATATTTTGCTCAATTTTCACACCACATTTGTTGGGCCCGGCGGCGAGGTTGTGTCGGATCCTGCCATCATAAAGAGAAATTATATCAAGACTTGGTTCGTCATTGACCTGCTCTCGTGTTTGCCTTACGATGTGTTCAACGCCTTTGGAGCAGACGATGTGAGTATAGTTCGGACATTGATTTTCAGCTCGGCCATGAGCTAGCCAGCTGGAAATGCAACCGTTTCCAGCATTCAATCTTCGGAGAGGAAAGTGCCGGTTGAAAACTCGAATAAAAATGGCCATCTCGATGAAAATCTAATCATTTCCATTTCGTTCTATTTCAATTTATCGCCTACTTCTCACTTCAATCATTGGAAATCTGAAGCAGCAACAAGGTATTGGGTCTCTTTTCAGTGCCCTCAAGGTTGTCCGCCTGTTGCGATTGGGCCGAGTGGTGCGCAAAGTGGATCGCTACATTGAATACGGAACCATGATGCTGATACTGTTGATCTGTTTCTACATGATTGTCGCCCACTGGCTTGCTTGCATTTGGTACCACATTGGTCGCTCAGACGCAGAAAATGGCCTCCGACACAGTTGGCTCTGGAAACTGGGCAACGTCACTCAGGTAAGTGAGAGACTGATTGCAATCAAAACAAGAGACTCGTGGGCTTGATGGGGACCTTGTAACAAGTCATCAATTGGCCACTTACGTATTCTAACTTGCATGTTGACAATTTGTGTCGCTATAACCCAACCTAAACTCCATGATCTGCTAGGCCCCCTTCGAGCCCATCAACAAGAACATGACTTTTCCCCGCGAACTTATTGGAGGTCCCACCAAATGGACCATGTACATTTCTGCCCTCTACTTCACCATGACCTGCATGACATCGGTTGGTTTTGGTAACGTCTCGCCCGAGACGGACAACGAAAAGATGTTCACCATAATCATGATGATAATTGGAGGTGAGTTTTGGATATTTTCGAACTCGAATTAGATTGGATAATCTGATTCGAGTGGAAGCTTTTTTATGCGCTTTCTTGCAATATTTTGCACCATTTAGCGAGTCGAAGTTTCCATTTATATTCGAGACAGTCACTAACGAATATGCTCTGCTGGAAAAACAACAAACAAAAACATGCCACTAGCCCTACTGTATGCCACCATTTTTGGTCACGTCACAACAATTATCCAACAAATGATGTCCGCGACGGCTCGTTACCATGAGATGCTGAACAATGTTCGTGAATTCATGAAGTTACACGAAGTGCCTAATGCTCTGAGGGAGCGAGTTATGGATTATGTTGTTAGCACTTGGGCTATGACCAAGGGAATTGATTCTAAGAAAGTGTTGAGCTACGTTCCAAAGGATATGAATGCCGACATTTGCGTCCATTTAAATAGGAAAGTTTTCAATGAGCATCCAGCCTTTCGTTTGGCCTCAGATGGTTGCCTGCGAGCTCTGGCAACTGAATTTGTGATGGACCATTCAGCTCCAGGGGATTTGCTCTACCATGTTGGCGAAGTGATTGAGTCGCTTTGTTTTGTTGTCAGCGGTTCCCTGGAGGTGATCCAAGACGAGGAGGTGGTGGCCATTTTGGGCAAGGGCGACGTGTTTGGGGACGCCTTCTGGCTGTATCCAGAGGCCGACGGCAAGGACAGCCAAATGCCCGAGTACACGTCCACGGCCAACGTGAGGGCGCTCACCTATTGTGATTTGCACGCCATCAAGCGAGAGGGCCTCATGCGGGTGCTCAACTCGCACCGCCAATTCAGAACCTCCTTCGCCAACCGTCTGGTGCTCACCTACAATCTACGCAACAGGGTAAGTGCAAGACTGTTGCTTTGTTGCTGCTTCTGCTTGTCACTAGCCGAAATATTCATGATATATACACCAGCCGAAATCTTCAAGATAATCTGCGAAGATTTTCTATAAAATTCCAACAAAATTCTAACGAGCAATTTCCATAACTGACCAAAAATTGAAATGGAATCTCCAACTCGACTGACACTCGAATGACAAACTACAATTCTGCCAAATGCAGATCATTTTCCGCAAGGTGGCCGACCTGAAACACGAACAGGAGCTCGAGGAGATGCAACAGCACCAGCCGCAGCCAGAGTTCAGCCAGGACCACATAGTGAGACGCCTGATTGCCAAGATCAGAAAACCCTCCGACGCGGGCCCAATCAGTGGCGCCGGCTCTCGACCCGCCGGCTCCTCGAACACCCTGCAGGTGCCCCAGCAGCAACTGGGTCTGCCCACAATCAGCGGCCAGCTCTCCTCGGCCGACAGCGGCACCTCGTCCACGGGAGCCCCGGAGGGCGCTGCTGGGGCGCCCACTTCCGGCGGCCCAGCTGCCTCAATGGTGCAGAAGAAGCAGAGCCGCTGGTCCCAGATGGTGGCCTCGGCGGCGGCTGGCGCGGCCGGCTCCAAGCAGACCAAGGTGCTCAAGGTGGGTGGCGGCGGCGCTGGAGCTGGCGAGCAGCAGGACGCCGCCGGCCTGCAACAGGCGGCCGACCAGTCCAGCTCGAACAGGTCGAGCGCGGACGGCGGCCGCGACGACGAGGTGGACGAGAACTACTTCCGGCCGGGCGGCAAGGGACACCAGGCCCTCCTGGACAACATGGACAAAAGGTGAGTTTCCTTTAAAATTGGCATAAGATTAGCAAATTAAATTAAAATTATCCAATATTCGAATGGATCAAAGCTGGCGGCCTCTCGCGGACGACTAACGTCTCCCAATTTCACCCACTCAACCCAAGACCATCCAGTGGAGGCTCGGCCAACCAGGGCGCCAGAGACGGCGGTTTGGGCGACCAGTTGTCGTCGCCGATGCGCAGCCGAGTGGAGGTGGTGGCCAGGAAGTCGGACCACATTTGCGTGGTGCGCGACGTGCCTGACGCGCGCGGCAACTGGTACTCGTCGGCCCAGCGCAGCCACCACTCGCAGTCCTCGCTGCGCCAAGACTCGAGCGAGCGCGCCCCCCAGGCGCCCACTTCCGCCGCCGCCACCGCCGCCGGCCAGCCCAAGACGGGCGGCCACGAGGAGCCTGCGGGCGCAGCTCAAGCCGCGCCCGCCAAGCCAAGCTTAGCCGCCCTGCTGGGCCGCAAGCATCCGGTGATCAAGGAGGAGCCCACGACGCCGGGCGGCTCGCTGCTGGCCAGCGAGACGCCTCCACCCGGCGCCAAGAGGCCACCGCTGAAACTGCAGACCGCCAGCGCCGCTGCCGCCCTTTCCACTGGCCAGCAACAGGTGCTGGCGGCCGGCCAGGTCCAGCAGGCGCCGGGCACCCACGAGCAGCAGTTGTCGCGCCAAATCATCAGCCTGCTGGAGGAGATGAAACACGATCTCAAGACGGACATTGCCCAGCTAGCCAGAAGGGTGGACTCCATAGACACCAGTGTGCACATGGCCTCCCAGACGGCCTGCAAGTTCAACCCCAGCGCAAGCTTAGCGCCGGCCACACACCAGCCACAGCCGCCCATCCAGCCGGCTGCTAAGGCGGCCCCCGAGCGACGCGACACTTCCGGCGCACAGGCGTCGAGGGGCGCCTCTCAGCAGCAGGCCTCCTCCTCGTCCAGGTCGCCCAGCAGGGAGCGCGAACGCTCCAGGTCGCCCTCGTCCTCGGGCGCCGCCAAGAGACACCGGCACCACCACCACCACCATCACCACCACCACAGGAAGGCCTCCCACTCAACGCCCACGGCCACTCCATCCTCCAGCCAGGTGGACATCAGTGGCGCCCAGACGGGGGCCACGGGTGGCCAGCGGCAGCAGCAGCACCTCCAAGTTGGCGCCAGCCAGCCGTCCACTGGTCAGCAGAAGGACACTCTGCAAGCGGGCCCCACAATTGGCCAGCAGCCTCAACCGCGAGTTCCCTCTTCCTTTGAACAAAGCGACGACGATCAGGACGCCACAAGCAAACTATGAAACCTTATTCTAGCTAACTCAATCAATGGATGATTCGTAGGAATTGTCCTCATGGATGATCAAACAAACAAACACCTTTACAAGTCTCCAACCAACTGCCTGGTGCTTGTTGCGGAGGAACAAAAAGGGGCAGGAAAAGATTATATTTACATGTGCATATTACAGCAGGTCCCACAGAGGGTCTTCTTTCCATGTGATAAATCCAGTTCTAACTATTGCACTGCTGGAGACTGCATTTTTTCGATTGCTTCCAGGAAAAATATCAATAAATTGTCGAAGAAATAGGATGGAAAAGAACTCAAATTTACAAAAAAAGCACCACCACAAATCCTACTCAACTATATGATCAAGCAAACCTATGGGATGAGTGCACCATCGCTAATTGACTATTTACAGTTTCAATGTATTTTGCCCCGAATTATTAGGCGAAAATCTATAGATTATGAGCACATGAACACTTCTTGAGCACTTCTCAATCAGGATTAGCTGTTTCATTGATCAGTTGTCACACAGTGAAGGGATCATGTTGGGGCAGAAACTATCACCAACTGCTCCGCTTAGCTACTTTTCATGCGATAAAGTGTTTGTTACAACTAATTTGCACTCTTAGGGCCGATTGATATGATCTAATTCATAATTCCAATAGTTTCGTTAGTGTGACAGATGCTTGTAATTTTTTGAATAGAAGATCTATTTACAAATGTACAGACTTCACTGCCACCTAAGTGGATCACATTTCGATTCAATAAAGACAATACCTAATGAAATTTTAGACCGTACTAGCTAGTCTTCGCAATGGCATTTCAAATTGCTCTCAAAGTGTCGAGAAAGAACTGGTTTTGAACAAGTGGCTAGTCTCGGACTAGATGTGATCTGTATCCTGTGGCCCACCTTGAACCACCCGATCGAATTTATAGGTTAGGACTGGCCGCAATCAGACTGCGAGCTACTCCCCTGACTTTGCAAGAATAGTTGATAAGGCTAAGGCTTACATATGGCCAGTATAACTATTCCAAATATCACCATCGGACTCCTCAACTCGATTGAGTTTTCTGAGACTGTTCGCCTGGTTTGCCTCATGGATCATTTCATGGCCAGCAAAGCACGAGCCACTTGCATATTCTGCCCCCCGACAAGCTATTTTCAATAGCAGAGCGGTCCAGATACTCTTCAATTTGCAAAATAACTTTATAGACTGCAATCTCACTAGTCTACATTCGAGCCAAAAGAAGGAGCAAAGTCCAAGAAGAGCCCAGCTACCAGTGTCAAGGGGTGGAGTCGAGTGCAGATGTGGGTGTGTCCTAGTTTTCAAATCGTCTCCCTTGAAAGATTGCACTGTTTCTATGTCGGAATTGGTCGGCTGCCAACCTTTATCTGTGAGTTCATAATGGTCTTATGTTAGCCCATGATAAACCAGCCAGTCGAATAGGCGTCCTGAAGGCTAGCGATCGCGGCAAACCTCATGACAATCAGGCGCCACTCCGCACACTGATGGACCAACAAGACGGCCGCGTGTGTGGTTTTGGCGCTCATCGGAATTTTTCCCCTCGGATATTTGACCACTACTCCAATATGTTTTAGCAGCTCCATTTGCTAATCACCTCCCAACATCTCCTGGCCTATCATGTAGCAAATCATCACACCGAACCCTTGATTAGAACAACAAATTCGAGCCTCAATCAAGATAACCTCCGAGAGGCTTTGTCTTTAGCTCAGGAACACCCCAGTTGCCAGACAGAATCACTATTGCGTCCACAATCCAAATATTAAATCATCTATATAGAATTATATATCTATTCCCCAAGAATGAAACCTGCCAAATCAAAATATAAATTCACATCATATGTTACCGAGGATCACAAGGAGCCCATCTTCTCCGTACAATTCAATCCATTTGTCAATTATGACATGTTTGCATCAGTTGGCTCGAATAGGGTTACGGTCTATAAAATTATAGATGACTTGCTACAGCCTGTTCTCTGTTTTGCAGATCCTCATAAGAGCGAGAAATTCTACTGCTGTGCTTGGGCCATAGATTTCACCCAAAAAGAGACCGTCCTCCTAGCCGCCGGTGACCTGGGTATAATTAGAATAATATCACCCTCAAACCCGCAGAGTATCAAATACCTCTCCGGACACGGAGGGCCAGTGAACGATCTTAAAGTTTCACCCACCTACCAAGAATTGATTCTATCCGCAAGTAAAGACTACACCTTGAGGCTTTGGAATATAATGACCGAGGTATGCATTGCAATCTTTGGTGGAGTTGAGGGTCATCGTGATGAAGTTTTATCCTGCGATTTTCATTGTACAGGTAACAGAATCATCAGCTGTGGTATGGATCACTCTCTGAAGATTTGGAACTTCACACCCGATGTTTTGGCCGCCATTGAAATGAGCAAGACGTTCAATGATGTGACAACGAAGCGATCATTTCCAACTGTTCGCAAGCACTTTCCGACCTTTTCTACACGTGACATACACCGTAATTACGTCGATTGTGTCGCCTGGTATGGTAATTTTATACTATCCAAATCATGCGAGGATACAATCGTATGCTGGCGTCCAGGAAAGCTCGAAAGCTCCAGTGATCTCAGTCTCCCAACGAAATATACAACAGACACGACCTGTTCCATAATGGAAAATTTCAAAGTGAAACATTGTGATATTTGGTTCATCAAGTTCTCAGTCGACAGCAGTATGAAATACCTGGCCCTTGGAACCAGAATAGGAAAAACATATATTTTTGATCTCGACTCGCATGACCACGATAGTAGGCCCACTGAAAAGTATATTCTCAGTCATCCAAAGTGCCAAGCGACAATCAGACAGACATGTTTCAGTAATAGTGCGAATACCTTGATATGCTCTTGCGAGGATGGTACCATTTGGAGATGGGACTTATCTCATAGTTAAATGCCTATTAAAAACCCATCAATGAGCTCATTTAAAACATTGTGCATTCATGATTCTATAGAAATGCATTTATTGTTTCCTCATGGTTATAAAATTGATCACTTCTGATGATTGAAATAACGGTGTGCATCTGTGAGATGCTTACAACTAAAACTATTATCTATGATATCACTAGGAAATGCAATCATTTGGTTCGAAGATTAAAACTTTTTCATGTTGGACCAGTTGGCCCCCTTCTTCAGATTGACTAGTAGCTTAACTTTCAAGTCTTCAACTGAACTCAAGCTCTCCATTGTTTGTTTCAGCATGTTTGAAAATGTTTCATCCACTTTTGGGTCCACTTCAAAAATGAGTTCGTCGTGCATTTCAAGACATAGACGAACTGTGTTTGGAAATTCATTTAACAATTTTTGATTTACGAGATGCATGGCTGATTTGATTATATCCGAGGCACTTGATTGAATTCTTGTATTGATTGAAACTCGCTTCGCTTTTGACCGATCGAAAGAATGCTCCGAATCTATTCCAAAGATGGTCCTTCGTCTACCCATGAGCGACTCGACATAGCCGTTTTTCTCACAGTCTTCTACCAGTTGCTCGGCAAAAGTTTGAATTCTTGGAAATGCATTGAAAAAATCTTGACGAAACACTTCGGCTTGCTCGACATCAACGCCTAAATGGTTTGCCAATCTTGTATTGCCCATTCCATAGATTATTCCATAACTGATTTGCTTTGCATGCTGCCGATTTTCACCTGTCACTTTGTCTATCGGCTTTCGATAAATCTTCGATGCTAACGTTCTAAAAACGTCGAAATCCTCATCAGAATCTAAGTCCCTATTCAAAATCTCAAGGAGATTTTCGTCGTCTGAAAAATGCGCCAACAATCTGAGCTCAAGCTGAGAGTAATCGGCCGATATGAATACCCAGCCAGGGACAGGCACAAAGCATCTCCTGGGGGCACATTCAACAATCTCTCTTGGTCTGTTACCATGTTCTGGTATCGTCACAGTGAAATTTCTATTGATCAAAAACAAGTCCGGGTCTGTCATTGAAACACGGCCAGTTGACAGCCAAAAGTCGCATTTCCCAAAAACCCGCATCATGTCCAACTCAGAGTTGTATCTGGCATAGGTGTTGGCTGATTGTAAAGCCTCGAGCGCTTTACCTATTCTGCGAAAGTCTTGAACTAGTCGTGGAAATGGATGATATTGGCTAAGTATCTTGAGAACTTCCGAATCAGTTGGATTTTTGGTAATATCGCAGACGGTACTGTGGTTCAGCAGGTGTTTCTTCAAATCCAAGTCATCATATAAAACTCTAGCAACATGTCTAATATTTGTCAGTGATATATCCGATTTGGCGTAACATCTCCTTGCAATATCACTCAATTGTTCAGACAAATCTTGGTATAGATTGAGCTCATCTCTCATAGATTGCATGTTTAATCCTATACCATGAACCATAACTTGTGCAAGAACCAGACGCGATACTGTTTCGCTCTCTCGATAAGCCTTCATCTGTTCTCTACGATCAATTTCAGCAAGCAGCTCGTCAATCAGAGGCTTCAGTATTGCTGTCTTTCCTGATTTTACGATGTCCTTGAGTCTTTGAAACTCGTCTAAACTCCTACCCAGGCGATTCTCATCAACTTCCGGGACCAACTCTTGATCAAGAATCGCAACATTAGAGCGTCGTCTTTCCTTTGTCCGTGGGTCACTTGGGTGGAGAAAATGATGATATCGAGCTGCCCACTGAGTTCTAGCCACAAGACTGAGAGAGCTGTTGCAATTATTGAGCCCTCTAGAGGGGCAGTTGTTTATCATCCACCAAGCAACATCGAATGAATGCCACTCGAAACACCGAAACAGTGTCCTCTGATCTATGTTGAATCCTGCATAGAGAACCTTATAGGTGAGAACAATGTTTTGTGTGTATAGTCTAACGGGCGTGAAATTAGCCTCATCTTTCACATCTGAACTAGTTGTGGGGACTTGGCGACAATTTTCTAGCAAGCTCCTGAGATTCTGCCTAATCTGTTGCAGAGCTCTCTTCTTGTTGATGATATAAACTAGAGACTCGCATTCAAAGCAAGCATACATCCTAGTCACAAAATGTTTGTCTTTGTCTATTTCGAGCCGCAATGGAAGCCCCTTTGGATCTTCAGGAGGTGTTGATTCGAGATCGGCTGACTCGTCCAGGTCCTCTTCACTGGTTAGGTCGGGGTTCAGCCTAGATCTAGATCGTCGTCTTGATGTGCTGCCTCCTCTTGATCTGCGACGAGTGATCCGTTTGATTCGTCCGCCTATGGGCTCGTTGATAGCTTGTTCTAGCTTGAAATTCAAGCATATCGAAGAGCTCGACGTCCATTTATCTAAAAATTCGCTCACCTCATCATAGGCCTCGCCAACATATTTAACAACAAGGTTGGGAGCGTCCCTAGATCGAACCATCTCTTCACTCTCGTTGGTTGTTTCTTCTTTGAGATCACCTGGTGATTCATGAGAAAATTAGAAAAACGATTTATTGATTAGTTTTTGATTCCTCAATCAGACGAGTGCATGATGAAATAAAATAATATTTTGCCGCATTACGATATCAATATACGCATAGGTGTGATAATATTACCTGTTCTTCCTCGCTTAGCGGGAGTTTCTTCGAGCATATCTGACTCGGACTGACTCTCACTCTCATCTCTCTTTTTGACCATTGAGGCTATGTCGATTTCATACTCTACTTCTACGTAATTTCTCGCCGCCTCTATTATATGAGACGCATAATCTAAGGTGGACATCGTTTTTGCTAGCTCAGGTACCCACATTGATGGAATATTGTTCTCTGTAAAAGATTGGTCTTTCTTAAAGGGCTGTAATTGGCGAATGACAAATTCAATATCTAGAGCATCACCCTTCGCGACTGCGATAACATTCTTATAACCTGAGTCATAGAGACAACGAGCCACCGGACGAGTAATGTTCAACTTGATGAGATCCAACAAATCTCTTTGGCACGAGAAGTTGATTCTTGTCTCTAGAGGGGTCACAAGGGAGGCTATATTCGCATAACCCAATTCATTGCAGAAGATTGATATGACTCCAGCATACTGAGCAACGGCTCTTTGAGCTAATTGAACTGTCGCCTTGCTCATTCGGTACTTTCTGCAAATTTCTTGTAGTTGCATCTCACTCACAAGATCATTAATAATCAAAGCCACCCAAAATCTCTTATAGACGCGCTCCTTCTCTTCACTGAGTGCACTGTTGAAACCTTGAGCTCTCCGTGCTATCACGATCTCATCGACTCCCACTCTTTGCCCAACATATTGGCAAATATCATCTAAGTTGTTCCATATTTTGGAGTAGTGCTGCCAGTCCTTCAAATCTACGCTTCTGGCGATGTCATTTGGAGTCACTTGATAGATAATGTGGAGATCGTTGAGGAGACAGAATCCATGCCTTGCTTTAATTAAATCTTGCAACAATTCTAAGCTTTCATCTGGATGAATTCCTGAGCAAAGAACTGCGTTGCCTAGTCTTGTCGGTTTGAAAGCGCCAGGTTTCAATTCTTCGATAAATTTCTTACTGACGAGAAATCTGATTGTTTCTGTCACAGCATCTTTGAAGGGATCTTCTTTCTCTTTTGAGGACAGTGAATCAGATGATCGTGACCAAAGTGTAGTCTTAAGATAACGATTGAGTTGAATTCTAGAGACGGCAGTTCCGTTGGCGATGACTTCAAGGACAGCCTTCTTCAGACCACTCGGCTCGCCCTCATCGGCTAGCATCCGATGAGCGAGGGAAGACTTGATATCACCCAAGGAGGAGGCAATGACTTTTAGAGCAACTTCTTGATTGTCTGGTCTTGATATGAGTATACTTTCACCACAGGTATCGATTCCCTTTCTTCCAGCACGACCAATCATTTGCCGGTAAGTAATCGGGTTGAGCATTTCCTTTTGATATGTGTTCGAATTTGATGATATCATCATTGGACTTCGTATCACCACCCTCCTAGCAGGAAGATTCACACCTGATGATAGTGTTGACGTGGCCATTAAAGTCTTTATCGCTCCGCCTTTAAAGCCATCCTCTACTATTTCTCGTTCTTCACTGGTTAGACCAGCATGGTGGAAACCAATTCCAAACTTTAATGCTTTCGTGAGATCTGTATCTGGGCCGGCAGGACACCTCTTCAGTTTTTCGAGCACATCCTTTATCTTCACTCCTGAGATATTCATTCGGAGCTTGCGAGATACCTCCACTAGCTCAGGCTTCTGGTGGCTCAGGAGGTTACCCGAGAACTTGATCTGATCGGCCAGGCCCATAGCCATGATCTCACATTCTCTCTTCGACTCGCAGAAGACTAATGAGGAGTGACCATTAACTATTGATTGAATGCATATGTAAAAGATGTCATCGAAGTCTTTTTCTATTGCAAATCGCGCCGGTGTTATGGTTTCTATGGGGCGACATTGGGGGTCTCTTAAGAATGATTTGGCTTCATATATCTTATCACCGATTTTGATTTTCTCTTCCAAAGGGACAGGCCGGTAGTCGGAGATATACAATGATGCTTGCAACCAGCTAGCTATGCTCGACAGATTTGGAATCGTGGCACTCAATCCAACAATCTGTATTCTTTTTCCTTGTTCTTGCTTACTGTTGTAAAAAAGCACCTTTGTTAATAATAGCTCCAGTAAATGTCCACGGCGCTCATCTCCTATGTAATGGATTTCGTCGACAACGATGATACCTAAGTCGGCGAGTTTCGATTCATTAATCAATTTGTTTACGAAGTTGTTTGCCTTTTCAATGGTGCAAACAGCTACAGTGACGGCAGCCAGCCCGCCTGGAGTGTAATATGCCCCACCAAAAGCTCCAACACGTGCCTTAGTGGTGTACAACATAGATTTCAAGGAGGCTGCCTTTTCTCTGGTGAGAGCAACAAATGGCTCGATGACGAGGGCTTTCTTGCCATACTCTAATACACGTTTCAGCAACAAGAAATCCGCCACTAGAGTCTTACCAGCGCTGGTCGGGGCTGAATAAACCAGATTTCCTCCGAGGAGTACATCACCCTGGCATAAACATTCGACTTGCCACTCAAATAAACTGGTGATACCCTTCTTTTTAAACCAAGCGACTATAAGTGGCGGGAGGCCCCATTCTGAAATTTGGCATTTGATATTTTGAGATTGTTGCATGCTTGGATTAGGTTGTGAGTCATTTGATCTTGAGAGAAGAGATACGATTTCAGTGAAGAATTGTTCGATCCGATATTGCCCTAGATTTCATCATCGTGCAGTTCACGTGTTTGCAATCATATGTCTTGAGCCAATAACATCTGCCAACATATATATTTCATTGCTTTCGTCGGTTAAGACTGTAGATCGAAGTTATAATATGTACAAGTCTTCAAATAGTGTAGATCCTGTGTGTGCTGAGGATGTGATCAGAAATTTCATCGGAGATTACCAAGAACAAGCAACATATATGGGAGGCCGATTTGTCGTTGTGATTCATACACAACACGACTGTACACTGTTTTTTGCGCGCGTTCTGGTGCCCATCAGACTGGGAACAGTTATCTAGCTTTTCGCAAGGGATGATCTGGCTTAGACTTCAGAAAGAATTCGGGGATTACGCGTTATTGATACATTTTATTTACCAAAAATCTGTGAATCCATTTCAGGGGACCCGACCGTTAGAGACCGAACAATTTTGAGATAAATTTGTGGCTCTCTGTTTTATATGCCAAGTTGGCGCAGTCGGTAGCGCGTGAGTCTCATAATCTCGAGGTCGTGAGTTCGAGCCTCACACTTGGCACGCTTTTTCGATCTACTCCAGAGGACCAGCTCTAGCAATCAACCGGCCAATGTGGTCGTTGGTTGTAGATTCATTTCAGCATGTCCTTACCGTCAATCGTGTGCTTGACTAGCTTGCCATTTTCATAAACTCTAGTTTCTTTCTTTCCATCCTTGTTCACAAATGTTTCTTGTTTGTTGGATTCCTGCTTAACTAGTTGCCCATCTTTGTATTGAGCTTGCGATGACATTTGAACTTTGAGGCTGGTGTGAGGAAGATCGGTGATTCCGAACATATTCAGCATAGTTTCCGGTCCTGTGATGGTTAACGGTAGCATCTCGTCTTCTGAAGCACCATCTTTCGATAGATAAGCAGATCTATACGCCCCGTATAACATGTCAGCATCTTGAACAAGTTTTTCCGGCTTGTCACGGTTTTTTGCCTGCAGTCGCGACAGTTTCGTCTTGAAAGATTGATTGATCTCTTCGATACTCGCAGTTGGAAGTAGGCCGAGCATCTTGAATGCTTCCTTCGTCGACATTCGGCCCGATTGAGAGGTCGACGTTTTTGATTGCTCGGCCATCACTTGAGAGGTTGGATGAAGGTCTCAACTATTCGAAAATACCTTGCCAAGTTACGTTCGAATATGTGGCCTGGAGGCTGTAGTATTTCCAATGTGATTACCAAAAGATAAAGAACCGAACTCGTCTGTGGCCATCAGAAGAGGAGAAAAAAATCAAGTTAATTACTCTCAATCTGGTTCAAGTGGTATAACTTGTTTGGCTAAATTTTTTTAATGTAGTTTACATGGATCTCTATATTGTCCTCGTAATAGGACTTTTCGCATTGGGGTAGTTTAGATTTGTACTCATGCATTGTTTCGTCAAGGGCTTTAAGCTGAAGAGAATTGTCGTTATTCTCCGACAAAGATTTAAGATGGCACATCACAGTCATCATATGAGTGATTGCTGATATGCTAGCCTCATTTACAATTTCATAATTTGGCAGTAGGTTGTCGATCAATTCCTTTGCTTCGCCAGTGCACCTTTGTTTCATGTAATCGGGATCTGGTATGCAGTTTGTGTCAATCGATAGTTCATTTGAGTATATCTGAACAGCTTTGAGATGATCATCAAGATCTGAATTCAGCTTTTCAAGATCTAGAATTGTACTGGCATATGTTCGCTTGAGCTCCAGAGGGACAGGCTGCTCAATACTATGTAGCCTTTCAACTTCATCATTCATTGATTTCAACTCGAATATCTTCTTCTTCTTCATAGACAATATCTTAGATACCCTAACCATAAGTGCCAGTAACTTGATTGGATATTGTCCTACTCCACCTTCCTCATTACTATCTGGCATGAATATATGGCTTCCTACATCATCAGTCCTATTTATGAGGGCCTCTGTCACCTGCTGTCCTAGTATTTCAAGGAATTTTGGTGATTTCAAAACGGGGCGTCTTGGTTTGATTCTAGTCTGAAAGGAGCTCAACGGTAGAAACTCCGGTGGATCAATGCTGAGAACTTCATAGTCTGGAACTGTATGAGTCCCTACTTCACTCTTATCGAATGTTATCCGATAGCCGTGACCCTTGGTGTCAACGGCATCGATTGTGCCGTTGAAAAGGCCGAAACGAGGCTCATGGAGGATAGCGGTTACTCTCGTGCCAATAACCAAGGACAGTGGTACTTGATCTGGTAGGTCTCTGAAATAATTGAGATCAACTACTTTTTGTTGCTGTAATTGTCTTATCTTGTTTCTTTTATTGCTCAGAAGTGTCCTCTCTTCAGCGAGAAAAGCTTGTGAACATCTTCTAGGTTTACCCATCAATCTTCTCACTCGGCTCCATTCCGCTCTGGTCAGACTCCTTGTTTTTAACTGCGGAAAAGATTCTCTCAAACATGCACGGAAGTCGTTCTCTCCTCCTAGTGTTGTTTTGTCTATGTTTGGATAGAAGAATTCATAACAAACCCACTGATGTGAAAGCTTGTGCCTGAGCAGATTCTTGAGTCTCTCGCCAAGATGTTTGGCTTCATCCATAATCAAACTTGTATTATTGCGGGCAAACTAAAGTTCCTTGTGGATAAAAAAGCATCCCAGTGGTTGAATGGAGTCTTTAAAGCGGGTAGTTTCTATGTTATACAATAATGATGGAGAACGGGTTCACCGACAGATTAGCAAGGAATATTCATTTCGGCGGGGTAATACCTGTGCAGCATGGGCCATGCTGCTGCACCACGAGAATCTCACTCGAGAATTGCTGCGACGCTCCTCGAACCTCGGCCGCTTGTTGGCTGGGTGATCCTGCCGTCAACGCGCAGCATCGGTGGATCGTAGTGGTGCAAGCGAATCGAACTAACGGGATTCTCTGATCGAGATCAGTCCAGGTTGATCGCCAAATAACCAAATATTTCAATATTCAATATTTACAGATTAGATAGCGAAATCTCTAAAAAGACTACGTGACTTTTTACCGCAGTCAGCACTGATGCTATCCTGTCACAATTCAGCTGCGATCTCGTCGTTGCCGACCTGGTGACTCGCGGGATATTTCCAGGTAAATAGAGAGAGAGAGATACGCAACCTTTCATTTGATTGTACCCAAGGGGTTCATCGAAGCCGAGTGAGTTCGGACCTACTAACGGAGACAAGTTACATGCCTACCAGGACCTCTCTTCATTTCTAACTGTAGAAGCCTACGCATTTGTCTCCAAGCTTGTTCAGCGTTCGCCAGATCCAAGCCTCACGCATCCAGTTTCCTAGACACGAATGGGACGCCCCATTGTAGCACTCGGAACATTGCGCAGGAGCCGTGTGGGCGTGTCCACTTTCGGACTGCTTTATGCTAGATTCGCACAAGCTTGTCAGATCCTGAAAGTGTACGTATCTTTGGAACGCAGTGTATTCGAGCAATAACAACAGCAACTACAATAACAACGAGCGTAAAGCAATAGAATAACAAACAATTTCCATCCTCGACATTGCATTCAAGCGTCGGCCATATTCTACGTCGAGATTTCACATTTCATCTTGGTCATTTTCAATCCAGTTTCAAGGTACCTAACCAATTATTTCGAACTTAGCAATCTTGGACATTGTTCCGGAGATTTTAGAAATTTGAATGTCAAAAAATTGAAGGATAGAACAACAATCATGCGATTCAGCTATAAGGAGGAAAATGATTTCGCCAAACGCAAGGCCGAGGGAGAGAAGATCCGCAAGAAATATCCGGATCGTGTGCCAGTAATTGTTGAAAAGGCACCAAAAGCAAGAATTGGTGAGTTAGACAAGAAGAAATACCTTGTTCCATCTGATCTAACCGTGGGCCAATTCTATTTCCTCATTAGGAAACGAATTCAGTTGCGACCCGAAGATGCACTATTCTTCTTTGTCAATAATTGCATACCACCCACAAGCTATACTATGGGATCTCTCTATCAAGAGCACCACGAAGACGATTACTTCCTGTACATAGCATTTTCAGACGAGTCTGTCTATGGGGCCAAATGTCTGACTTGATCAAGCAAGCCGTGTTCTTTTCGAACGAGAATGCAAAATGACTATTAAAAGTGCATAAATAGAGATTCTATAACTACATTGCGTTTTTTTTTTCGTTCGATCTTAATGCTCCGCACAAAAATTGTCTGATATGTAACAAATTAGTCCATGAGCGATAAGTCTTCATCTGGATTGATAGCAGAAAAGTTTTATGGAACCACACCGGGACTCATCTTGGAGACGAAGGGAACTGAGGATCCGCAGATTCCGGTCAACCTAGGTTGCAACTTGCAAGAGACGCTGGCGTCAAGCATCACTGCAACAACCAGAAAGCACCTGCGGATTCCACTGGTGTCTAGAACCGCACATTGTCTGCGACCGTTGGGCTGCTCGTGCTTCCATAAACCAGTATTTTTTAACACTTTCAGCCCACCACGCGGGTCAGTTGTTCCCTTGGTATAATTCGAGAAATACTCAACTAACGAAATATATTCTAGAAATAATCAACAACTAACGAAAATGATACGCCACAGTCAGAACATACAAGTATTTGTAAGATGTCGCCCTCTAAAAGACAACGAAAAACGCTCGGCGGTAGAAGTATTACCAGAACGGAGCCAAATCAAACTTGTTGAACGTTCAAAAAGCTCTGAAAGTGCTAAGAACTTTGTATTCGACCAGGTATTCTCATGCGATTCCAGGCAAAATGAAGTTTTTGATGCCGTGGTTAAGCCATTGATTGACCAGGTGCTGGACGGTTACAACTGCACCGTATTCGCATATGGCCAGACGGGAACTGGTAAGACATACACCATGGAGGGCAACAGGTCAGAGGTGGAGCTCAGCTGGGAGGATGATCCCCACAGTGGTATGATTCCGAGAGCAATCAGCCACTTATTCGATAGGCTAACAAAAGATGGCAATGGGTTCGTTGTACGTGTGTCATTCCTCGAATTATACAACGAAGATGCATATGATTTGTTGAGCTCCATGAACGATACTAGCAAGCTCAAGATATTTGATGATGCACAAAAGAAAGGATCTGTGATAGTAGGAGGCTTGGAGGAAATAATAGTTCGATCGAAGCTGGAAATCTATGACATATTGAAGAGGGGATCCGCCAAGCGCCAAACGGCAGCAACTTTATTGAATGCATGCTCCTCTCGATCTCACACAATATTCAGTATAACAGTCCACGTTAAGGAAGGATCTATCAAAGATGAAGAATTAGTTAAGATAGGAAAACTCAACCTCGTAGATCTTGCGGGTAGCGAAAACATAGGGCGATCTGGTGCCCAGAACAAGCAACTCCGCGAAGCAGGTAGCATAAATCAATCCTTGCTCGCTCTTGGTTTAGTCATCAACGCATTAGAGAAGCCTCACCCCAAGCACATTCCATATAGGCAATCCAAATTAACCCGCTTGCTGCAAGACTCTTTGGGTGGTAAAACCAAAACATCAATTATAGCCACTATCTCGCCCTCCTCTCTGGATGTCGAAGACACCTTAAGCACCTTAGATTACGCATCTCGAGCCAAGAAGATAACAAACAAACCCGAGGCTAACCAACGCCTTACGGCAGAAGTGCTCATCCGCGAATATTCTCAAGAAATAGAGCGTCTACGACGAGACCTACAAGCGACGAAAGAAAAGAGTGGGGTCTACATCGATTCCAAGAATTACGAGGAAATATGTAGGAAGCTTGATACCGTGAACAGTGAGAAAGAAGAGCAATTGGAGGCTATGCAAAGGGAATTGGAAAAGAAGAAGAAAACTTTTGAAGAATTACACTCAGAACATGAGAAGATCAAGAAAGAATTAGAGCGATCCAGAATTCACTGTGAGCGTCAAAAGAGATTGATAAAGGCTCAAAAAGAGATTGAAAGAAAACTTAATGGCCAGGCAGAAAAGTTGCTCCAGGTTGCAGAGGTAGCGACGAATGACAATTACTTGTTGCATGGAAAAAAAGATCGCATCGAGAGTATCTTGAAGGAGAACTTCGAGAGCATAGATAGGTACCGCCCAGAACTCAACGTCACCATAACTAATCATGAATCTTTGATTGATATGTTCGCTTCAGAGCTCAATACAGTGGCTAAAGATTCTTACAGGAAGATAAAACTCGGTCTTGCTTCTCATGTTGACCTTCTCAATATTATTAATAACTCTAGTCAGCAATTAGTTGAAAGTTTAGTGAAAGAGTCTAATGATTATAGAAAATCAATCGATGCACTTCAGCAGCAATCGCAAAGTCTGGAAAATCAAGCCATGCATTACGAGTCGCTCGCTAAAGAGTGCAAACTGCAATCCGATGGGCTCAAGAACGAAATTAAGAGCCGATTGAGGATCGCCACGGAAAGGGATGACCAAGCACGGAGACTGTTAGACGGAATCTCATCATATGTATCCTTCAGTGAGAGAATGGCAAAATTAGACTACGATGCCGAGGAGGATGCTAAGAAACTAGAATCGATCACAAATACATTGAGCCATACCACGAAACGTGAGCTCAAGCAAATGCATGATAGCATAGAGAATTTCTTCACACGTGTTCTCAAATCCGACGCTAAAACTGGCCAGACTCCACAACGTAGGTCTTCGATATTCCAAAACGAATCACAAAACTAGAGACCTCAATAACGGAAGACAACGAGGATCTGGAACTAGATGGTCCATAAGACCTCCCTGCTTCTTCCTCTGCTTATGACTATAAAGATAACTATTTCGCTAAAACTATAAAGATAACTATTTCGCTAAAACTATGAAGATAACTATTTCGCTAAACCTTACCTTCGGCTCTAGCCTCCGGTGGTTCCTTGTAAGTTTTTTTTAATGGACCGACACCTGCTTTTCGAAAGGCTATGTCGTCCAATCTGCGGACATCCTGAGTCGTTTTCCTCGCCTGAGCTTTATCTACTGCGGACTTAACCTGACCTTTGAAGGTCATAGAGTTGACAGGAAGTGATGATGGATCAATCTGGGCTCTTTTCGGTATGTTGAACTTCTCCTTGAACGTCTTCGTCTTCATGATCATAGCATAGGTTAATGTGAAGATGTTACTCGTTGACCAGAAAAGTAACGTAGCGGCTGGGAAATTGCAGGTAACTAAGAATACACCGACTGGTACTGCTCTAAGGATGTACCTAGCGACTGGTGTCATGACCTGTGGATTCGAACCACCCTCAAGTCCGTACTCTAATAGTATAAACATAGAACTCGATGTGATGAGGGGTAGGATGTAATACGGGTCTGCGAGAGTGAGATCTGTAAACCAAAGCGCACCACCAGTCTTAAGACCCTCTACTGGTATGCCTGTCAATTTACGTAGTAGGAAGAAGAATGACATGTAGAGTGGTGCCTGAATGAGGATTGGCTTGAGTCTATCCTTGAGAGTGATCCCGTGCTTCTTGTATAGATCATTAAGTCTAGTTTGAGCCAGTGCTTTCGCATATGAATCACCCGAGAGCATCGCCTCATTGAGCTGCTGTTGAATTCTTTGAGTTTCAGGCATCACATTGTAAGATTTGATTCCGATGATATTCTGTTTAACAACCAAGGGGAAGAATAACAACCTAGCAGTTGCCGTTGTACCAATAATAGCTGCCCACCATGGTAGATATCCAGTCATAAAGTCAAGACAGTACATCAGTGCATAGGTATAAGGAGCGACTAATTGCTGAAAAAAGTTCAACTGTGAGAAGGGGAGTATGGCACCAGTTATGACTGGCGTGCTAACCTCTTGACCAATTATTTCCCACTTGAGGTCAGCAGGCACAAGGGATTTAGTTGGGATCTCGGATGAGGCATACCTTTGACTACATGCTATGCTCGGTCGAGATATGATGGTTTGGCTAAATAGGATTCGGCTACTACACACCGACGTGAGGTTCCGAGACAGTTTCGATCGAATTAGGAGAGCCATTCGACTTTTGTTAATGAGAAGCTAAATGCAGATATAAGGGAAGGTTATCATGTATATTGGTCGAATGATGTAATATAACAAATATAGGACTAATTGGTCCTTGGGCAAGCCTAGAGAAACTGCATAATGTTCGACAACCACGTCCCCGTGGGGCATTTGGCTGCTTAAAAAGCCGTGCATACATGCTATGACGAATGTGTGCCACCCATTCGATTCAGCGTAGGATATAAAAAAGGCGTTTTAAGCTTGTTGTGCACTAGTACTGTAAAACAGATATAAACAAAATTTGTATTTCTATTCCGTAAGATTTAACAATCTAAGATAATCTATATCAAGATGAATCCAGAGTACGATTATCTGTTCAAATTATTACTGATTGGTGATTCAGGTGTAGGCAAAAGTTGCCTATTGCTGAGATTCGCTGATGATACCTACACGGAATCCTACATTTCCACCATAGGGGTTGATTTTAAAATACGAACTATTGAATTGGATGGTAAAACAATCAAATTACAAATCTGGGATACGGCTGGGCAGGAGAGATTCAGAACAATTACATCATCCTATTATCGTGGTGCTCACGGTATAATAGTAGTATACGATGTGACAGATTTAGATTCATTCAATAATGTTAAGCAATGGCTACAAGAGATTGATCGCTACGCTTGCGATAACGTCAACAAACTACTCGTCGGAAACAAATGCGACATGTCAGCCAGAAAAGTAGTGGAGTATAATACCGCTAAAGAATTTGCAGAACAGCTGGGCATACCCTTCCTTGAAACTTCAGCCAGAACATCAACAAATGTAGAGCAGGCATTTCTGACCATGGCTGCCGAAATCAAGAATAGGGTAGGCCCAGTTGGAGCGGGCGGTCCAAGCTCTGGCCAAGCGGACAGGATAAATCCGTCGTCCACACCGATCAAGTCGCAATCATCTGGTTGTTGTTGAGTTGAACTCAATTGTAACATTATGCATAAATATTTATATATGTTTATGTATCAGCCTATCTATGTAGATGCATAGATAGTAGTTCAATAAAACATTAGCCACAAAGAATCATATGCTGAAATCATACACATAAGTGAAACAAAGGGAAGATTTCAACAATAAACAACTCTCATGTAAGCATAAATGTAAGCACGCTTAGTTTTCTGGGCGTTAACGCATCATTGAGTGACACTTGTCACCTAAAAGTCAGGGCAAATCACCCAGAATCAGGTTGTACACCTATTCAGACATATAGCTTGATTCCAAGCTCTGAAGAAGGCTCTTTCACACCTTTCAAATCTTTGCCTTTCAGCCCAGCTTCAAAATTTTCATTTTGTTAAATTCCATGTGATAGTTGTGAAACGGGCTGGGCATTGGTTCGTTGGGAGTATCATCAGGAAACTTCGCAAGTGATTCCCATCACTTTCGAAATGCTACACTCACACCCTAAGTACCCGAATGTTTCATTCGAACTGTTGCAGATTGCAAATGGACCAAGCAATCAAGAGGATCATGTTCATCTTGAATCGTCTCAGTTTTCGCCAAGAAAAAAGCAACCCCTCCGCCACATTCTGCATAGTTCTCATCATTATCAGCCTGACATCGGAGTCAGCATGGGCCACATTCTATCATGTAGGTAGGAGATTTTATGTGAGAGATTGTAACTCTTCCATCACTTTCCATACTAATCAATCATGTGTTCAAATTTGCTTGCCTTGATCAACCAATGGTAGAAAGCAAAGATATGTTTCAATTCATCGGAGACACCGTTTTATCCAGAGTGTATTTATTGCGATCTCCGACTCTATGCGAACACGGTAAGTATCATCGCTCATAGAAATCGCATCTAACCATTATGGTATAGTATACGACCGAAATTGAGTGCTTGCGATTGAATCAAGAGTAGTTAGGCTGCCTCCCGCTTCGCGCCATTCACATTAACGCTTGCAATTTTGCTTTCGGATAACTGTCCCCCAAAGTTGGCTGTCTGCACTGGTCAGCCAACACTGGCCAGTAACATCACAAAAGCACAAGCTGTGTGCATAGCTAACAAATGTCTTGGAATAGATAACTCGATTGACTACCCGGCCGATCGGCGACAATGGATGCCCGCCACTCATTATAACCCGATTATGGGAGCGAAGCGTCGATGGGCCCTGGCGGCGGGAAATCTACTCGAGCGCTCAAGAGCGGCGCTCAGATGGGAATGGGATCGCAAGATGGGCAGGAAGCCCATGTCTCAACCTATGCAGCCCTCGGCAGGCTTGATTATGGGCGGGGGACGCCAAAAGAGGAGTTTACAGTTTAGGAGTCCGCTGAGTGGTTTCACACTGAACAAACAGTCAAACGGAAGTCAAGCACAAAACGTTTCGCAGAGACAGTACAGTTTGGGGGCGGCATCTAAAAATAGGCCCAACGGAACAATCAGTGCCCAATTCAATAATCTAACCAATGGAACAACGAGCGGCAATCTGGCTTTCACCATAAACAGGCCCACCAAGGCCACGGCCAGTGCCTATGTCTGGTCAAGCCCGATAACACGAATCTTGGCAAGGAACAACAACAAAACTGTCCGCTGGCAATTGAACAGGGGCCAACTGACCGCTACAGCCATCTCGGGGGGACCGTCAGGGGCACAGATGGTCTCGGGCGCCTCAAGTCCCATCCAGACGCCAGCCAGTAGTCCCCCAGCACCGAAACCACCAGCGAGCACTGCTCCGAAGCCTGCGGCCGCTGGGCCTGCTACACCTGCAGCGACCACTGCCAAGCCCGCGGCCGGTTAGCAGAGTTCTGCGAGGCGCGCGAAACTTTCCCGAATTGTTAGTGTTATTTAGTCAAGATGTAGCCACAGACAAGTAGGCAGTATAGATGCGCGAGTGTTCACTTGTCCTATTTGACGGTCATATAGACTCATCCAAGTGCGGCCATGTTCTTATGTTTGGACGCCTGGAGTTCGATGCTATGAGACCGATGAAGAGCCACAATTGTAACAATAAAGATGGACAGTCTTGTCGCTCGTCCATAATGATGTGTCCAATGGTCGTCAATCTGAATTGCCAATCAAGTGGAATTATTTTACCTCATGCTCACGAGAGAGCCGTGCACTCAGAATTTGGATTGAAGCCAAACTGGCCACCCGAAGCCACTTCAGAGGTTCTCCCGATGGAGAGTCCATCTAATTAGATGTGATGATCTCACTTCTCGTCACAAGAGGACCAACTCGAGCAAAGCCCAGCGGCGGCTCTTGGCCCAAAATTCAATCAAACTTCAGTCCTCTTGCCAGGAGGAAGAGGGGGCTTAGCTGGGCGGCAGTCTGGAGGAAGTAATGAAGTGGCAGCTCTTCGCGAGAATTGTCAAAGATCATAGTGGACGCAATGAAAACGACACAATTGACCACTAATGAGCATGTTAGCCGATCCAATTGAACGCTAAGTCGCTTGCACGTTTACTATTGATCGCAAGTTTTCCGCCATATTAGGCAGAATAGGCCGTGCGCCGGGCGCCACAGACGTCATTAGGTTTCACTCGCTCTATCTCTCTTCCTCTCTATCCTCGCGCCTCTTTGTGTGTCCGGTTGATGAGGAAATGATGACAGTTCCTACATGGGTGACATACATCAGGTTAGTTTACATTTACACACTAACACGAGGAACAGGAAGCCCGCACCACAAGAGTGTCCATGTTTGAGCTTGGTTGGCCAGTTCCGAATCAGCATGAAGAATGATCATTATAATCTGAATGCTTCGAGCGCAAAGTAGTAAGTGGAAGTGGTGCTCATCATCCTCTCATCTCCAATGAAGTGATAGATAAACCTCACCTAGTATAACCCACGCACAACAACCACACAAGAGGAGTGCACTATTGATGAACGGTGGTCGTGTGCCCTGGCGTGTGACGCAATCATTGTTGACATTGCACTTTTTCCACCATCCTCGAGTCCATTTGAAGCTGTCACATTTGATGTAGCGACAATCAACTGTGCCATTAACGAACTACAACAGGCCTCTAATAGTCGTGAGCCCGCACCAGAGCAGAGGGAGCAAAGTGCCCGTTCACTAGCGCCAATTTTCGCATGGGACAGGATCAAATGCAATTTGCTGACCAGAGGATGGCAGGCCTTGTGGCAGCTTTTTTCACACAGAAACTGAACGTTCCCACTCAGAATGGATCAAGCAACAAGGGAGACAACCACTACCAACAGTGGCCCCTAATTTGACGGCTTATCAGAAATTCCACTGGGCACCCATGAGATCGAGCACCAGCGAGTATAGACCGTCAACTACTGTGCTATGATAACTATAATAACTCCACTCGAGGTGAGGTCTGCCCGATTATGGCCCCTCGAGCTTATCGCAACAATGTGCATTGATCAGTATTGTCTCGTCCGAGTCCATCGGTGGACAACATCTGCTAATGAACCGCTGGATTAATGTAATGCATAGGGCTCACTCATGGACACATCAGTGGCGCGCATGTCAATTTGTTTATCATGTACTGTCCACCTGATCAGGGCGACTAGCTAGCACCATCAGCTGGCTCAATGGAGGAACCATGCATCTCTATTTCCATCGGATCAACGAGGCTTGCCTCTGCTTGGATATGTACATCATGGTTAGTTGGCCACTTAATCTGCCCGAATCATAATGCTATGCATCGCCGGGCCCGCTCAATTAATTTGCACCAGCTAATGGGGCCCTGTGGGAACAGGAAACAGTCGGCGGTGACACTATTCTACCTCGACACACAATTGGAAAATGAAACTGAGCTTGAGAAAATGTTCCAGCCTACCAGCCGCGACTAGTCGTGGTTTCATTTTGAACAATTCTGTTTTAGAAAGCTCCACCGCAAATCCGAAAGGATCACGTAACACCACTAGGTCAGTGTGTGACATTAGCGCGTGCAAAGATCATCGTTGTTCGTAGGCTAGGAACAAATAATCATGTTCCATCTCCTTGTTAGTAGATAATCAGTTACAAATAGGATATGTCTCCGACAAATTGTGGTGATCAACTTCTCCACTTCCGGCGGGAGTGCGCCTGCACCTGGGTGTGAGTCTGCGCAGTTGGGGCAGAGATCAAACAGACCAAGAGGTTGGCTAAACTCGAGAAATGGGAGACAATATTTTTCTCAGACGTACTCAATTTCAGACCAATATGGGCAATCAATTTATAGTTCACTAGGTAGTTAGTAGATCAAGTAAATATATAGGCAAATCAATTGGAAGAAATAGTGGAATAGTTTGTAGTGTCGATAATTGTGTGTTTTGCAAACTGAATCCAGAGTTGAAATGTAAGCTCCAAGTAAAAATTTAACATTTTGCCGTAGGTGCGATATGAATTTTCCGATGATTTTCACCAAATTCTGCTATAATTTTCACTCACTACTCTCCAATTTACAGGGGCCAACAGTCGGCGATTTAAGACATGGCTGTTCAGCATTTAAAGTTCTGCATCAAGAGCATTCTACAAGACCTGCCTGATGTTTGCTGCACTAATGCAATAGAGACGCGGCCGAAAATGGATGCCAATCAGCAGGCAACTGGCGCATTAGGGCACCATAGACAGTCAAGACCTCCAAGCATTGAGAAACGTAAAGAGTCCACTTCCGGACTCAGCGTCTGCTTGAGCGATGCCGATCTCGAGGTTGAGGAGGAAGAAAGCCAGACTGGGGACGCTGACAGGCAAGAGGATCGAGATGAGCCCCGGGACGGATCAATAGGACATTCGGAGGCTGAGCTGCAGGGGCGAGGTGCCAACTTGATTGACACAAGTTGCCCTCCAGCTGCGTCGGCCGATCTCAGCGTCGGAAATCAAACATCTTTCGCTCATGATGGTCAGCACGAGGAGTGGACCAAGAAATTGGAACAAGATAATCGTTCGGCTGGTCAACTTCACGGTGACGTTAGTATGGAAACGAGTGCTGTAGGAAAACAGGATGGGCGAACTCTATTGAAGTTATTACAAACGCAACAGTCTAGGTCATCGGAGACTTTACCGCTGATCTATAACGAATTGGAGCGGCTGCGCGAATTTGGCAGTCAGAAGTCTAGAGACAATCTCAATTTTGAGCACGGTCAGAGGATCGGAAACAAGGCGGTTCCGTTTTATCATGACTATCTTGAGGGGAAGACCAGTGATTTTTCACTCTATAGTTACTGTTCGCCGATGATGAGCAGCCAGACTAATGAAATTGAGAGGTATTTCGAGCGCTTGAAGAATTGCAATTGGTTGCTTCCATATCTCATCTCTAGTCAGTTCCAAACCTCGACACGATCTCAAACTCACTCTCTTCCCCAATCTCAACCACGAGCTCACAATGAACTGGATCACGTTTTTATCGATGGTCTCAATAGATCCAATAGGAGTAGCCTCGACGGCATATCATGCCTTCCAAATAGCATGAAGCTCTCTGCCCTAGTACCATCAACGACATCATTCTTCAGGACAACCCTAGCTACAGGTCAGCAATCTCCCTCATCAGAGATTAGAACTTCGTGCTCACTTGGTCCTCGCACACCTGATGGCACATATTTTCCCGTTACAGACGATCAGCTCATCAACGACAGGGTCAAGAATGGTCAAGGTATGGCAATGAGCAGCCAGAACCATCTGGCAAGTGAGGCAGAAACTAGTCAGTCAACAACCACATCGAATCCTGTAACTGCGACATCTCTGAACCAGACAGCTAGAACAAGCAGTCCCCTAAAACGACGAAAAGCCAGAACGGTCTTCTCAGATCAGCAACTCGATGGTCTGGAGAGACGATTCGAAACACAGAGATATCTCTCTACCCCTGAGCGCTACGACTTGGCAGCAGATTTGAACCTGACAGAAACTCAAGTTAAAACATGGTAAGCGAAAACATTATAATGAAATGCAATCTTTTACAAGGAAAAAAACTTTGTAACTAACTGTTAGATAATCCAAAACTTATGATTCTAGGTTCCAAAATAGGCGCATGAAGCACAAGAAGAACGTTCGAATGCTCAGAAGTATATAATATAATCATTAGTATGTACACGAAGATCAATTGAATTTGCAATTCGAAAAATCCATCTCTGGATGCTGTTCCATGAATTTTTTTAGCGCTTCCTGCTTCTTTTGCTCGTCGGATGTCGGCTTGCCCATCTCACGTTGACGTTGATCATACATCATCTTCTCAACCATGGCTCTAGTTTCACCTTCAAGATCGCTCAACTTTGACGACTCTGGATTTATAAGTTTTGTATCTATTTCTGGCTCACTCATTATCACCTTTGGCCACCATTCCATGGTGTTGATCTTAAACAACGTTATTGTTACTGTTCCCTTATCGATTGTCCAAGAGCACTCTTCCGGCTTCACCTCGTTGTAAAGCTCTCCATCTAATATGGGCTCAGAGTTTTTCAGACCTGCTTTGAGTCGCTTCTTTTGGATATCAACAAAAACATCCCTGGATTTGGTAGTTGGAGGAAAAAGTATCTCGATTTCAAGCTCAGAGAGCTGCTGCGTCCAAGAATATTTGTCATGATTTCCGCCGTGCCCTTTGTTCGGTTCCATCTTTGATATTGGAGTTGTCTCTTTGGTTAATCAAAAGTTGATAATGAATCAACAACAAATCAGTGACGAAAGATGGTGTTGTAGGAAATGGAATTTAAGTGACACCGAAACTGAGTAATGGCTCTCGGCGACTCACTGAGGTCGTGCGAAGTCGCTTTTGCACCGCACAAAAACGTACACTAGGGTCTGGGCGTGTATTAGGCGCACGTGGTTTGTAGGCTACTTCAATCTATCTTTGAATGTACCATCGCTCAATAATCATCTGGATCCTGTATTGTGGGCCCCATCTCTAACAATTATCCTCTCCCCTAGTATATCATCTGCTATTATCCTATCAACTCACATGGCTTTGCTAATAAAGCTAAGATCTCCCTTCCATTCTTTACTGGGCCATAGCATTAGATGTTTCACTAGTCAAGGTGGAGTTCTTTCTAGATTAACGTCTGCACATCACCCACAATATCATCTTGGTCCTCATTATCAGTTGCATAGACGCAACCTTAATATTCAGAATGCAAGCGGTGTCAGGTTTAATTCGCTGGACCAGCAGCAAAATACGGAAACACCCAGCGATTCTACCGGAATCGTAAATGATAGAAAGCCTAATATGAGAACTCTAGATAGAGCGTTTGCTGGTTTCGAGGATAGATGTCAAAGAGTAGACAGAGTCTCACAGGTCGAATTCGTTAAAATTTTTGATCTCTTCACCCGAGTTGTGGACCAGGGACAAGGGGAGGAATCCGACCCAGAACAACGGTCGAACCTAAATTTGTACGCCAATATACTCCTGAGGTCTTGTGGTAAGCTCATGATGGACCCTCCACCAAAGCATCGAGAACTATTAGCCGGAAATTTATGGACTTACATCAAAGAGAGATCCATACCGATCGATATCTCACACTACAATTCTCTCATCCGTACTATGAATGAAAATGAGACCAATTTTGATCCGAAACTGCTTCTGGACGAGATAAACGAGCGAGGCTTCAAGCCGGATAGGATAACCTATCAGCGTCTCATACATCAATATTGCATGCAAGGAGACATGGCTGGTGCTACCAGCCTTTTAGAGAAGATGAAGGATTGTGATATGGAGATGACCGAACCAGTATTCGCCTCGCTGATCCTTGGCTACTTTAAGCAGGAGAAACCACCTACAATAACTGAGATATTCGACTTGATGCGAACCAATGGTGTAGAGCCATCTAGTGGCTCGTATGCTGCAGCTTTCAAGTCGCTTAGTTCTAGACTTGAAAAATATCCAGACTCTCAGGAGCAACTAAAGCATCTATCCGATCTATATATGAAAGATGAAGCTCAGATGAGCGGCAACGACTTTATTGAAGTTTATGTTAGCCTATTACCCTTACGGAAGAAATTTGAAAGTGTTGATCAGCTCTTAACGTTCATGAACCCTACTTTAGCCGGACCCATAAACTATCGATACAAGTTGCTCTCAGCGTTGATACGTATCAACGAATTCGATCAAGCATCTGATTTATTTTGGTCTCAGAGGATACCTGAGAGGGCTCTCAAGAATGCTGCCGTGGGTGGTTACTGGATTAGAGCATTAGCTGTCAATCGGAACGTCCCAGTGGACTTCGCTATCAAAGAGTGTCAGATGTTAAGAGCTAAAGAGTACAATCTTAAGGCCCTGGAACAATTATACTTTTACGCAGCCGAAAGTGGTAATTTAGACATGGTTCGAGGATGCTTGAAGGAGTTTGGTGCCGATGGCGAACCTGTCAAAATGCACCTTTATTGGCCTTTGATCGCTCATGCCAAAGATATTCAGGAAGTTGTCCAAATTCTGAAGAACGATTTGAACCCACTCATGAATTCAAACGAACTTATGGAGACATTCTCTGACTGGGTTTGGCCAAAGTTTTCTGATAATGTTTCGCAGCTATTCGAACTAAATAAGGAGCTCAAGTATGACAGCAACATCTTAGTAGCCTCCTACTTGAACTACTCGGTACAGGAGAACAAATTCATGGAAGCACTCCAATTCATTGTCGATGCGCCGCCTGATATAGTGGATCCAATCGGTACCGAGTCCCAGGAGGAAGTGGAGGGTTCCACCAATTTAGAAACGGGACCAGCAGTTATGCCGCGATCTGCGGTAAGAAATATAGGTAGAGGAAGTTTAATATCTCGACTGATGAACCAGATTGCGGAACAAACTAAAGATCCTGAATTGGTCAAGAAAGCCTTCAATATGTGTATTGTTCCCAACCAGCCTGTCGAAATACGCAGCCTTTCAGCTCTTGTGAGGGTTCATATTATTAACGAAGATTATGACACAGCCCTGGATGAGTTTGTAAGGGTAAGTCGCAAATATCGTGTTGCCCCTTGTCGTTCTGAATTGATGAGGCATTGCCTCATGACTAAGAATCCTGAAAAGCTGCAAAAGATAATGGATTGCATTACAGAGATACACGGAGAGCAAAACTCACTGTTTGATCTGGCCGTTGCTTGTCTGCAATGTAACAAGATCAAGCAGGCTCAGAAGATATTCGCCAGCCCTGGATTTAGAGTAAGGCCAGTACGCGTCTATGAAACCTGTCGAACTCTATCTCGTTTAAATCAAGTTGATACGTTAGAGATTTTTGTCAACCTCACACGAGATATGTATGATGTCAACCAAGAATACCTCTACAAAGTGTTGCTCGATACCTATGAAAAGACTTCTAACGCGTCTCGGGCACTCCGATTATGGAACTTGATGCAAGAGGAGGACTTTCAGCCTAGCAGAAGAAGCTTAGTTATGATTGCAGATATTCTAGAAAGAAACAATATTGAAGTTCCTTTCCAGAAGCCAACAATTAGCCCCGTCGATCCAACAATCGGAGGGCGGCTATCTAACGAGCAAAGATAGATCTTACCGAGATGGTACCGGCTAATTGAAACTAATAAACTGATGTTTGATACCTTTATGGACTCGTGTAGGGGTTTAGTGCCTCACCATTCCGGGATATGCTTTTATTCACTTGATCTTGATTTCTAAAATTTGTCTCCATCAATGATGATCACATGAATTGGTCTTTCCATTCGGCGAGACACGTGTAACAATCCTTCGCTTGTTTCGAGTTCGCCCCACATATGTCTTTGAACCAGGCACTGAAAAGCTCCTCGTTACATTTTAACAGGAGAAACTGGCCGAAGAGGACATACGCCAAGTCGAATCCTTCCTTCTCTAACCTCTTCCCGAGAACTTCGCCGATTCCCGCGATTGCCGTAACGGGTTTCTCGCCCATAGGTTCCGAACAGAAGTTCTGTGCTTTTTGAGAGGTGGTGGACATCTTTGCTCTAAATCTACTCTGACTCGCAGAACTAGAGGCTGTATAAATATATTCTAGTTACAAAAAATGATCTTTTTTGCCATGAGCATGAAAGATTCCTCATTTGTTGCAACAGCTTATTTTACCCGCGCGTCCTCACCATGCTCGTACCGCGATCCCCAACAAACAATCACCGGCCGGATCCAACCTCGTGTACGATGGCAGATGCACGTGCAGTAAGTTTGAGGAACACCACAGAGACCACTTATTCGGCTCGTGTCCGCATTAGACGTCAAATTGACACCTCATACCAACTTGTATGATCTTTCATCATGGGCCTCTCTCAGGTCGGGGCCGGGTTTGGCTAATCGAAACCAAACCTGTCTGGAATAGTTAGTGGGCAAGGGTCCACTCAACTCGCCACTTGAGTCATCGAGTTCGCAAGTTCGCGTATGAATTCATACCGACAACAATTTGCGATATCGGAAGCTAGTTTTGTCCGGTGATCGTTGGTTGACTTGGGTAACTTCCACTCTCATTGTTGTTGGAGAAATCCTAGAGTAACAAAATCTGATAGAGGTTCCACCAAGTTGATCATGGTCATCGTACATGATACGTTACCGGACTAGAATCTCTGACAAATGACCACAAGCTTGGTTGAAAGACGTCCCATTCCGGGCGAGTGTAAGCTCGCTCGCTCAGTATTCACTTCCTTATGAAGTCTAGCTTCAAATTTCAGGCCAACTCCTTCTCGATTTCTGTACGTCGATTCGCTAGCGATGTGTCAAAGCTTTTAATGATTGCCTGAGACCAGGGGTCAGATTCCGGGGTTGTTCCGACGGTAGATCAAGATGAAGCCATGAGAAAAATTCGAAGTTTGAGACATCGTGGCCGATGAACTATGAGGATCCGTCCCGGCGAGAGAATAACACATGTAAACGACCCTTGGAGCGTTGGTAGAACACACAAAGTCTGAGAATACATTGTCGATAGTCATCCAGCTTCCGTTCAGTTCTGCTCCCCGGTAGCTGAGGAACCAACCCCAAATGGAACAATCGCGAAAAGACTCCTAAACGCAGAGATTACCGGCTCCACCATATCCATCAAGATACGGTTCCTAATCTTGACAAGATTCCCAAGGATATTTGATAGCATAGACCCTAGATGCTAGCAAACATGCTCGGGGGTCCTTCTGATTGAAGAAATCGTTGTCAAAAGAATCATGTTGAGAGCCGAAATGCATATACGAAACTCGACAGGATCAACGAGTATTATCACACCTTGTTTGCTAGTTTACTCAAGTCAAAGGAAGAATGGATTGCTGATTGGTGATGATTTTATAGCCAGTCTCACCACTACCTAGTAATTTCTGCCTCAAGAGACGATGGTTCCTCTAAACGGTAGTTGCACTGTCGCTGAACGCTCGTCTGCGAATTAGGGAATGTCCCTTCAGAGAATCAATACTGTCGCACAGACCAAACATTCGGATTGGAGGGAAACGGTCGCCGCTTTCTACACCGCGGGGTCCATGCCTTCTCGCACTCACACGCGTTCATTTGGAAAACAAGCGTAAAAGATGGCTATCCTACCTAATCGGACTCACCAACGATGATATTATCCGATAGTCTATTCATCCCGAAAACCTAGCTGGCTAATCTATTCAATGAGAGATTGACCATCCTAATAATCTTTATAGGATTCTAGCTGCTCAGGCCACCCAGCACTTATTGTCTTACAACTCTATTCATTTTTACACCTATTCAACCGCTGTTCGTCGAACTATATTTATGTCACAACAACTGTACATAATTTGATATTAACATAAAACTATGATGGATTCTGAAGGTCAGAAAGCCGAGCAAGCCCCTGTTTCAAAAGATCACCCCTCAAATAATGATACACTCACCACCACAACCAACAATAACGTCTCGTCGAGCACCCATAGCAAAAGCCATAGCCATTCATTGATCAATGAAGTGCAGATAAAGGTTGATCAAGAGGAGCTAGACGAGTATCGGGAGCTAGATCGAGAGAGCTCAGGTGAAGAAAACAGCGATTATGAGGACGAAGATCACGATCAGACGGATGTAAAAAATAAATCTGATGATTGTACCAAGAACGTCGATAAGACTAAGCGCACCTCGGGTGAGCATCTCGAGGAGGAAGTTGATGACAAATCTACAAAAAATGACAAGAGTGCTCTGAAAAGAATGGATTATAAAGATCGATCTAAAGTAAGATCTGAGAATAAGTCCACTGATATCACATCAACGCGCAAACGGCCACTCAGTGAAGATTCTCGCGAAAAAAACAAGGATTGCAAAAGATCTCGAGACACCTCCAAGGATCATAAGGCGACAAAATCACAAGAATCACATGCATCATCACTGAGTCGGAATGGTCTCGAGTCGAAGAATCGAGACAGTAAATTGCACGATAGGTATGAAAGGAATCGATCTAATAGTAATACGCGGCAACCAAGTGACCCTGTGAAGGACAAACGATCACATACCAAAGGAAAATCTACGGGGTCTTCTAATAGAGAGTTCCCTCCTCGCTCGATCGAAAAGAACATTTCACTTAATGAAAACTTTACTGATGCGAAGTCATATAGAGACCGACCGATTTCAAAGGATCGCCCTAAAGATGCCAGAGATCAACAAGAAAAGAGCAATGAGACAAAAGAACGACCATCAAGCAAAGATAGATCTGCTCCACCGCATACTAATCCTGCAACCTACAATAGAGATAAGGAAAGGGAACGAGGCAAAGAAAGGATTGAACGCGATATCCGAGAACGGGACCAGAAAGAACGAGAGAAAGAGCGCTTGAAGGAACGGGAAAAAGAGCGCGAAAGGGAAAAGGAGAAAAGCCGTGACAAGGAGCGTGACAAGACCAACGATAGAGAGAGGGAACGTGAAAAGAACATTCGTGATAAAGGTAGGCTGAATGAGAGGGACCGAGATAAGGACCACAAGAGGAATCCTATCGCTAGTGGCAGCCGATCTTCAACAACAGATATGAAACGCCTAGATTTCCATCATAGGGATAGACTTATTAGGCCTTCTACCTTCAATCAGCCAGATATGAGACGCGCAACTCGGGAAAGCGATCGATTAGCCCTAGAAAAGGCCAAGTTGAGGATCGAGAGAGAAAAATTAGACCGTGAAAAGGCTCAATTTGCAAGGATGGAGAGAGAAAGGTTGGCTGCTGAGCGGGAGCGCTTGGCAAGGGAACGTGAAGAGTTTAGAAAGAGGCAGTCTTCGAGCCAATTTGTATCCAGCAAAATGACCGCATCAACGCGTTTACCACCAACGAGTATACCAAGTATTCGGTCGAGCCGTGACCGAGATCGAGATGTAGGATACAATTGGAATCAATACAACAGATATGCAGGACAGGGACTCCCGCATATGAAATCACATGATGACTCTATGGATTACGGATCATCGAGATTCAAGAATCGGCGATATTAACTACTAGAAACTCGAAAAACAGCATCGAGATCTCAACCTCAAGTTGATAATGATACTTTCACAATTGTGGTACCTGGAACCGAGCTAGATCAATAATCTTTAGTCGCCTCAATCCTTTCGACGTCTAGAGCAGCACATTTTCCAAACCGTTATGTTACATTGAATAACGCGCCAGATCAATAAATTGCCAACTTAAGTCACAAGATGATCAGAAGAATACCTATATGAGATGAGTTCAAGATTCGATATGTATGATCGGATAACATGGTCACTCAAAATCAATCATGGCACGCTTGAGCTTCCTGATGGGGCCTATGTGACCCTCACTCAACGAAGGTCCTTGACTAGAAGATTGGCGATTAGCATTATCTAAGCACTGAGCAGCCCGCGACCACTGTATCCCTACTCGGACCATTTTAGATATGTTCATTTGCTCTCTCCTCAGAGCTTCACCTCTGGATGGCTTTGGTTCTTGCTGAGGTTGAATCCAATTTTCTGGTTTTTCATAATTCGCCCTTCTGCCGCGACTCTCTCGTGTTTTAGGTTTACTCAACATATCAAAAGGTAAAGTCTTAATGATAAGTGGAAGCCCAGCATCTGTATCTGAGGAGACGGCGGGAATGGAATGTTGACTAGATTGTTGCGTTTCGTCAGTTGCTGTCCGGCCCGTTGGAGCAGTGGATTTTCGGACTTGTTGTCTCCTATTCATGAGCCTTTGAACGTATTTATCACTTATATCGGCTTTGAATTTTCTCGGATATGGCTCCATATCTACAAGCAATAAGCAATCTCAATCTGTGATATTTTTAGATTTATGCTGGACGACTGCGCACTTACAAATGATAGCGAAGTAGTTTTCCGGAAATAAATAACCAACTGATGTTTTCAGAGAGCTTCTAAGGGGTCAGTTTTATACGAAAGGCTCCGCTATGCGTCCTGTTGTCGTGCCCAAGAATGGTTTTAACCGCGCTTGCATGATCCACTCTTTACATACCACTCTTCAGTTACACTGTGCCTTCACGATGTGGGTACAGAGCGCACCATTTGGGCGCGTTTTGAATCTCGTTGATAGACTAGATGGGTGAAGTGTTTTCCATCAGTACTCATATTTTTCATCCCACATGATTGCCAATATGATGATTCGACACTACAGAACCTGCAGATTTTGCTGGTCATTCTGCCCTTAGCTAGTTTGTGTGGATTCGAACTCATGCACTTATTATGAAGAACCCAACACTATACCCGGGGAAGATAGTATCCCCATTCAGAGTTTTATATATTATAGCCTCCGTGTGGGCCTCATCTGGTATACTACTGTATGCAGTTGCACACCATCTCGAGAATGTCTCCAGTGACAACATAAGTTTGGGTTCATTGAGCCAGAATGCCTCATCGCTCTCCGAACTGGCCACCTTCACTGGTAATTCGTTTGGCGCCAGCCGGATGAAAACCACTCGCCTAGCTACCAACAGGCATCGCCAGGTATCCAAACAGCATTCCGACGAAACTTCCACACGACATCATACGAATATAAGTGAGCAAAATCGACAAAATTCCACCAAGCACGTGGAAAGACCCATGAAAAGTTCGAGATCCGAGGAAATCTTATCCGAGAATTGTTTGCTCAAGAGAGCCGAGATACTTGGTCGGCAAGGGTCTGTCAGCCCACCAGCAACCCATCAATCAATCGTCTCTAGGTCTTCGAGCTCGGCTGGCTATCAAAGATTGATACCTAAATTTGACAACCAATGGATCAACAACAACCCCGGCCCTATATCTACCCCTCAGTTGAGATCGAATGACACACAACTAGCGCAGGGTTTGGATGGTGAGCATGTTCCTAAATGCAATCAGGATGGAGGTTACGAACCGATTCAATGCCATAAAATAGGTTACTGTTGGTGTGTCAACAAGTATGGCCAGGCAATCAAGAACACTGCTGTCTTGGCCGGTGAAACACCTTCTTGCGATCCCAGTATGTACGATAGCTTTAGTAACGATTGGGTGGTCGTGGCTGGAGTGAGCCCCCATAGAATAGACTCTTTCTTGAAAAACTTTAGTAGCTTTGAATCAACCACGCCAAATGGTCACCTCAATTTTGAAGCTCCCGACGCGACCACAGACTCCTCTGTAGATTCCACAAACGGTGGATCCCCAAACAGCGATGCGGGTGGAAACTTACACCCGGGTCCGAAACGCAAAGGTCCCATAATGCCTTTGATACCCAACGATTGTCAGGGAAGTCGTGCCCGTGCTCGTGAGCGTGCCAATATGTTTGCCAATGACAGTATTTGGATTCCAGATTGCGACCAATCCAACGAAAACCTTTACGCCGAGAGACAATGCCATAAGTCGAAAGTCTGCTGGTGCGTTGATGAGATAACCGGTCTACCATTGCGGACTAATGAACAGTTAACACACCGAACTTCAAGCAGCAACTGCAGCGAGTTGAAGAAATTGATTGAACTATCATCGAAACCGAAACTCGAAGTTGCATTTTATATGGCTTCAAGCGAGCATTGTGATGCCGATAAAAGAGTGGATTTCGTAGTTACATTGAGTAACCAATTCAGGCAACAAATCAACGAATATTCTCGTCAGAATCCATCTAGTTTAAGCAATCTGCCAAAGGGAATAAGCTCAACAAATCCATTCGCTATAAGTGAAGATCAAGTATCCAAGTGGAAGTTTACTATCATCGATAGAGACTCGGACGGGAAACTTGGTGATCGTGAGTGGTCGAAATTCAAGAATAACTTCAAACTGGTTGATAGGGTTGACGAGCTTGATAATCCGTTCAAGCAACAAAAAAGTCCCTTCTCCACTGTAAATCCCTTGCTCATCCTAAGAACTCAGAGGAAGTGTTGGCGAGACTTCTTGGAGTTTTGCGGAGGTGCGGATCTGTTGATCGATGAATCTATCAGCCTTAATAAATGGCTCAGTTGTACTGAGGTTCCACCAAGAACCTCTGATCATGGAGAACATCACTTCCACCCTCACAACCACGGCCGCGTCGGCTCAGGTGTTAACACAAACCTAGAGAATACCTATGCACATTCGCGAGAGGCCGCAATCACTCGGAGTAAAAAGAAGAACCCTTTCCTGCAGATACTCAAACCCGATTGAGGGAGAGGAGCCGATTTGGTCGATACGACTTTCCCTGTTAGCAGTAATCAATTAAATCAGTTTCGATGGGAAATTCTCTCTAACATCCACCATAATTGCCCACCCTTGTGTCGAAAAGTGCTCTTTCGCACCATTTGCCAACCATTGGTGATAACTGATGAACTCGGCGTTCCTACGGCGTCACTGTTACGAGCGTCGTTCTAACCGCTTTGGTTTGGTATTCGCCGGCACAATCAGGATAAAACATCTACAGCCTGATGGAAATGTTGCCCGTTGGGACTCAGTAACAAGAAACTTTTCTTTTTCAGAACCATCTTGAAAGACACAATGGCCTGATCTAGGAACAAGGAAACTTTCTCTCAAGATATGAAGCTCTGTCCATTGAGGAAAGATAGGTGTTTATTTTTAAGATGGGCAGCTTGTGTATGGAAATCATACAGAGATTACAAAACCTATCCGCACGCAGTCTGGTAGCAACAAAATAGCAGAAATCTCTCTTGGACTGACACCTTCGCCTGTATCCCCGAATGCAGGCAATACAGGAACGGCCTTTGACGGCGCAAGATAGGTCCGATGCTCATAAACAACACAGCATCAGTCTAGAGTTGATTCGGCAGCGCAAAACAAGATTTGAGACGCCTGTGACTCATGGTCTGACACCTCTGAGAGGAATTGAAGAGATTCCGGAGGTGGAAGAATCATCCCCCGATATGCAAGAGAATCACGATACGCTAGATCTCAGCACTAGTCAAACTCCCTCGCGCATCTCAAACTTTCAATCTGACAGAGGGGGCATCCAAAAGCAGGATATTTCTCCCCAACATTGTTCTAGGTCCAATTGCGTCCACAAAGAAACCCATGTTCATTCCCGAATCACGTGGGACCAATCCAAGACACGAATAACTCTAAACATCCATATACGGGCCCGTTACAGGCGAACGAAAGTGCATATTAGCGATTCCGGCAAAGTTCTGAACTTCGAGGCCGAAGTTATCCTCGACTCAGTCAAGCCCAAAGTTTTACTGTATCAGATTTCTTTGGAACTTTACTCATCGGTTGTCGTGAAAGAGTACAAATGTCTCGAGCTATCTGATCACTTGTCATTAGAGTTGGAGAAATCTCCGCTAGATTCGCACCTGGTTTGGCCGAAGCTGTTCATCAAGGAGGAGCACCGATTCCAACGAGTATACAAGGCCAAGACGCGTTGTCATTCAGACCACTCGAAACAATCTGATACCGAAGATAAAAAAGCCGCGCGACTCGAAAATCATGATGAGCCACCTTCAATTGATCTAGACTGCTTCCAAGACATCTCATTGTATCTGAGTCAAATGAACAAGCAAAGTTCAATATCTGCACCGAAACACTCTTGCCAAACAAAGACCACATTTTCCAAAACAAACAATCTCGACACGAGTTTGGAAGTCGCTCTCAGGAAGTACTTCGGCGACTTGCAGCAAACACAAGAGCGTGATCAAGGAGACTCATCTCGAGAGAATACCAATCAAACTAAGCTCAAACAGGAAATCACTGGAGATTTTGGTCGACCAGGAGATCTGAGGCCTCAAGAAACGGATAAGATGAAGCACGATTATCGGCGTGAGATTTCCTTCGAGCCTGGTTCGGCAATAGACTCCGGCCGAAATACCGCAAAGTATGCCTTGGACTTTAGGAAAACATACTTATTCCTTTATAATGTTCTATTGTTCGTCCTATTCTTAATGGTCTTCATGATACTCACAATCAAGGTATTGAGTGGGACGATAGATGATGACACTGTTCAGGGGTCTGCCTTCATCATAAAAATATTGACTTACACTCAACTCTTAGAGTCCGTCCATCCACTATTGGGTTTGGTGCCTGGCGGACCATTGATGCCATTCCTCCAAGTCATCGGCCGTCTAATTGTCAACCATTTCCTCAGCGAGCCAGCGATACGTATCGATTCTGCTCCATATGCGCATTATCTATTCATTGTATGGTCCTCGATAGAGATATTTAGATACTCATTCTACGCTCTCCGAGTATTCAAGGTAGATATTTATCCCATAACATGGTGTAGATACACTTTGTTTATGCCCTTGTATCCGATGGGTGGCTTTTGCGAATCGCAAGTTATAATGTCGACTATCAAATATTATGGTAAGACGGGCACCTATAGCGTAGGTCTACCGAATTCGGCGAATATATCATTTCATTTACCGACATTCCTGAACTTTTATACATTTGTTTTACTGGGACCAAGTATATTGTACCTGATGCGTTACATGTGGTCACAAAGGTGTAAGCAGTTGAGAAAAGAAAAATCGGCGTAGTTTTGTTAACCCACTGTAAAGCCAACCTCAGATACAGAGAAGTGTCTCCAGATTATCGAACGATCGACTCTACTATATTGCTATACATTTTATTCAATCCAACCTTTGAACAATGGCTGATGACTGTTTGAGCATGTAGATGGCTGAAATAAGCTGACACAGTGCCAAGATGATCGCGCTTAGGTGATGGTAACTTTCCAATTTAGATCCTGAAGTCCGATCGCATAATTCGTCCCGCTCAAACCCGATGACCTCCCGACCTTTGAGCTTTTCAGGTACGAAGCACCTGACACCCGAAATATGAGTGCGAGCAATCCATTCGAAGAATGGTGATGAACTAAATTCACAAGTACAATTTATCCGGTTCATAGCTAATTCACGAAGATTCAAAAGGGGCTCCAATTTTTCTGGCAGATCGTTCTCTTGCGTATCGATAACAATGTCATTATCGGATAGATCCAGGACGGCGAGTTGGGCCAAGTTTTTCACAGCCATCGGAAATCTGTTGAATCTGTTTCTTTTTAGATCTAACACTTCGAGTGAGTCGTCTAGATTATGAAATGCGTCCCCATCCAACGAAGCAATCTCATCATTCTCCAGACGTAGCTCTTTCAAAGAGGACATCTCCTGGAAGAAGTTCTGCGGTATGTTGGCGATCTTTTCGTTGGTTATTTCTAAATTCATTAGCTGGTCTAATGATTCACTTCCCTCCTTCAACACCTCCAAATCAATCGATGTGTTAGAGATAACAAGTTTCCTCAGTTCATGTATACCCTGAGGTAGATTGCTGAGAGTTGTTAAGTTTGAATCTTTAACCGCTAGCATCACCACCTTTAAACCGGAAGATTTGATGCGATTGAAATTATCATGCAATTGCTCTGCAGTTATACACTGACACTCGAGTCCAATACTCGAGGATTGAGATTGTGGCTGCTGTTGTTGGACGACCTGGCCGGCCGTTGGGTGGGAAATCTGCTGCTGAGATGGTTGACTTTGCAATTGTGCATTGGCGTAGTTGAAACCATTGGTGTATGGCTGTTGCATTGATGTTTGATTAGTCCCTTGATTCGTTGGAGATTGAATTTGTTGAAGGTTTTCGTCCAGGAATGTCATCGAACAACCAACTGGACCATTTGCGAAGGTGACGGCCTCTGAATGGGAAGCAACATTTTGTTGTTGCTGTTGGCTCTGAGGTACCAATCCTTGTTGGTTGAATGCTTTCAGATGTAAGCCGGCTGATCTCAAGTGGTTTCTGTTTATAAGAATGACCAGGACTAGAAGAATTTTCATCAAATACAAATTAGCTATGGGGTCCCAGTCACGAAGGCGGTATCCAAGTGAAAGGACAAGCCTCGTTGTAGGATGGTACATTTTGAAATCACACCAATGTGTCTTGAAATCTCGGTCTCGCCAGCGAATATAAACACACTCGAGATCAGACTTCTGCACAAATGGAACACAATGGAAGTGGATAAAGTATGAGCTATCAAGCAAATGTTGAATAGTGCTATGCCACAGAAGCGTCGGGCGCACAATGTTAATCGTCAATCGATCAAATTGGTGCGTAACAATTCCTTCCATCTTGATTGGTAAAAACAAATGCAATCCAGTAGCAACGAGTGACTAGCCTCGAAGAACAATCCATGAAGACAAAAGATTTCAGGCGCCCGACTGTCAAGGTTGCCACCAATAAGTAGCAAGCTATGAATCAATCGTCTAACTCGATGATCATCAATCAGATGATGGGAGCAGTCAGTTAATTTGAGATATCAGGGAAACACGGGATGAAAACTAAACAATGAGAGAGTGCGTAGAGTATGAACATAAACAACTACCATCCTCTTTGGAGACCCAGGGTTATGCGCGTAAGACGAGAAAGAAAGGCTTGGCGTAAGATATGTGCCAATTTATCGATTCGGAGAATTTGATTGATAGACGATGAATTCGTCAACTATGGCTCTAATCTCTTTGGATCTCTTGGGAACATAGATGTCTTCCGGATATTGTCCAGACCGAGATAGAGCATTGTGACACGTTCCAGGCCTATTCCACCACCAGCATGAGGAGGGCAACCATATTTGAAGGCTTTCACATAAGGTTCAATTGTTTCCAGTTTGATCTTGTGATGCAGGGCCCTCTCTTTAAGATATGTCTCATCATGGATACGTTGAGCGCCTGAGGTGATTTCTTCACCGCGCATGAAAACGTCGTATGAATTAGAATATCTCTTATCATTCGGATCTGGCATCGTGTAGAAGGGACGTACTGCCAAGGGGAATTTGTCTAAAATGTAGAAATCAGTATCGTATTTTTCAAAAACCAGTTTGCCTAGGAGTTTTTCATTCGCGGTGGTCAGATCATCCTCGTCTCCCATCTCGGCCCCCGCATCTCTAAGCATCTTTACAGCATCTGGATACTTCAGCACGAGGGTCTTGTCCAAGAATTTGAATGGCCTAGCTGGATATTGACGGTGGATTGTGGCTATTTCGGATGTATAGCGTTCTTCGAGACCTCTGAATATCTCGACAAAGGTTTCACCTACTAGTTCAACAACCTCATGATAATCGTAGTTGAAAGCCATCTCCAGATCAAGGCCAACAAATTCAGTAAGGTGCCTATGGGTATTAGAATCCTCAGCTCTAAATACAGCTCCAACCGTATAGACACGATCAAAGTCTGCAGCTATTGCCATTTGCTTGTAGAATTGTGGCGATTGTGCCAGATAAGCTTTGCCCTTAAAATAACTGACCTCGAACACATTGGCTCCACCCTCGCTAGCTGCATTGATGATTTTAGGAGTGTGGATTTCTATAAAGTTCTTCTTATTCAGTGTTTCCCTGAAGAGGTTGGTGACACCTGATTCGAATCTGAAGATAGCTTGATTGGTAATTGTTCGTAGATCTATCACTCGATTGTTGAGTCTAGTGTCCGGATCGACCCGGATTGCAAGAATTGAGGCGGCGGCATCATCACCCTTAGTTTTACCCTTATCAGCCTTCAATTTGAGCTCTTCCATTTTGGCCACGATTTCAGCTTCAGACCTAGAGAGGTCCTCAATTTGGACGGCTAAACGGGAGTCCGAACGACTAACAACAAACACCTGGCTCAATTCCAGTTCTACATCCTTTTGGCTGCATGATTCTATTTTAACTGGAGATTGTTTCACTAGACCAAAAACATCAACTATAGATTCTTTTGGGATTCCTCCAGCAAAGTTTATCATCTCTTTGGTGACTTGGGTGCCATCAGCGACCCTGAGGATTGACTGAACTGTAAAGTGCTGCTGCCTGAGAACGAAGAAGGCTTGTTTTCCTTTGCAACGACTAGAATGGAGTCGAGCTCGGACCCAAATAGTTTTGCCGACAAGTTCGGATGTTATTTCTTTGATTGAGACTAGATCACGTTGAATAGATCCGTCCGATTGAATGAGTTTCATATCACCATATGGCAGCGATCCAGGTTGCTGCTGCTGAGGGGCCGGGTCAGACATTTCTGTTGACTGATGGGGTTGATATGGACAATTCTACTGATTATGTAAAGCACTGATATAGCTGATGTTGTGGTTAGAGAGATGGATATCCGAATCAGTTGAGCGAGCTGCTTGATTGCTTGGCAATCATCTTCCTCCATGTGGAAGGCACAATGAGCAAAATTTACACATGCGTTCGGTAAAAATCATACATCGTTAGAGTGGTGGAAAAGTGTGCACTGGAGAGCATTAATAACTGCAAGTAACTTTCACATGCTATCATCGAAAGCAGGCTTTCAAAGACTTCCTTGAGGCACAGAACTTACCTTACTGATTTGTGTATGATGCTTGCATCGTACGAATGGGCGCTCGTAGTAATTTGAAGGCGCATTTCGAGCTAAATACGAGTTGCCAGCGCCAGTTTTTCACTGCGTCGAAATTTTACAATCAAGCAAAATGAAATCATACCCCAAGAGTAGCCTTAACAAATAATACAAATATCTTAATGCGAGAGCCCAGTCTGAGTGGAAATGAATAATTCAGCCATGGATCTGAAAGAATTGGAGCGAAGACTTCAGCCGCTTAGTGAAACAGTTGGCTCTTGGCCAGATTCTATGAATCCGGCGGCCGACAAAAAATCGAGCAACCCGTCAAAACGTAGAAAGAGCTCTGAAGCGGCAAAATCCAAACAACCAAAAGAGGCGAAGCAGCCTAAGAAGATTAAGCTAGAGACGATAACAGATGAAGAGAATCCAAAGAACAATGCCAAAAGCAACTCAAATTGGGAAGCATTATTCAATAATTCATCAATTAGCGGGATTGAATTCCGAAATAGTGAAACATCTGAACCAGTTCGTTTCATCGCAATCAAACATCCAGAGATTCTAGAATCTCAGCAAGTATTTAGGATTGCCGTTAAAGTTGGCAATAATGGAACATTTGAGATGCCCAAAAGGCAAACTTTCGAGGAGATGATACAGGCGAAGAGACGTTTTCAGCAGCTTTTGTACGGATCAAACACTTCGGCAAACTCGTCGATATTGTCTGAGCGCGCTGCAAGGCGTGTTGCCGCTGCTGCTCGTCGTCAAAATCTTCCCTCAAATCGGAGACGGACCACCACCGTTCCGCCAGTGATACCTGTGGTCACCGAGCCGACTAGCCAGCAGGGTGCCAGCGAGGAACTGGGTCCAGAGACCAGCAATCCGACAGAAAATGGCGCGCCCCGAGCTGCACCACCACCGAGGTCGAGGGTTCGCGGAAGCCGAAGAGCCTCGTCCTCGCGTCGCTCAGGCTCGTCACGGCGGCGGCCTGCTAGCGGCTCGCGGCGCCCAGCACCTAAGAGAGTGAGACCATCGAGGAGGAAGACGCCCCAAGTAGGAGACTCGACTGCAACACCCAGCAAACCGAGACGACCCTCAGCCCGACCCAAGGCTGCAGCAGCGGTGGCCGCGGCCACAGCCGCCCTGACACTGGCCGGAACTGATCTGGAGGCTGGTGCAACACCGGCGATTGGCACCAACGTCCCAACCACAAGCACACCCACAGCTTCTCCCCTTAGCCAGCCAGCCCAAATCGCCGGCTCGCCCCCCAAAACTCCGTCTATCAATCGCTCTCTAGACTTGGACTTGCCCTCCACTTCGGGCGGACTCACACCCAGCACCCAATCTAACCCGCCCTCAACCATAGACCCTTCTGAGACACCAATCTGCGTCAAGTCGGCCGATGGAGCCCTGCCGGCGTCTGTGGGCAAAGTTGTCACCTCACTCAAAGAGCTCAAAAACAATCCCATGCTTGGCGAAGCCGAGGCTAAGCACATCAAGATGCATCTGAAATCGCTGCCACCTGGATCGGCCATAGTGCTATCTAACGGAACTGTGATAAAAAAGTCTCGTCGTGGTGGTGCGCGTGTTGGAGCTGGACGAAAGAGGAGCAGACCATTGCCAAATTGCTGGTACAGCGATAGCCAGCATCCCAGCTCGGCAACTACACCGACCCAATCTCATCAAGGATCTCCGAACAAAAGTGAGCTTTCATATGACGGTAGTGCAAGTAATCAGAGCAGTATCAGACCATCCACTAGTCTAGCATTGGATTGATTTCAATCTCTACAACAACATCATATTTCAGACACCTCAATATCATCATGACCTCAGTTAGTAAAAAAAAGGAAATTTTTTCTCGAAATTTTTCTCATTCAATTAGATCTTACCAATTACATTTTTATCTACAATTGCAACGGCCTCTTTTGATTTGATTTCCGGCCCACCCCCATTTCAATCCTCTAATCTTCTGCCCCGGCCCCAATCGTGGCCCGTTGATGTGACGGGCCGTCTCGCCGCAGGTGCGCTTGGGCCTGACGAGGGGGGCACGAAAGTGGCCGGCCGACTGGTGGGAAAGTAGTTGTAGAGGAATTGTGGAGTTTGCAGTAGTGTCACACCTTGTTCGGCCGGATATTTTAGCATAACAAAATAGTACAAATGGCCTACAATGATGCCGACGAGCTCGAATAGTCCGGCTCCACCAAGCATAAAGTTAACTCCGAACAAAGCCCAGGGAAGATATCGAGCCTTGAAACGTGTTCCAAACCAGAAGCTAACAATCTGATCTTGGTTTAGCATGCAATACACATAAATCACACTCATAATCATAGGATCCATCAGCATTACCATCCCTAAGAACGCCCATGATAGTCCCTGTTGTTTGAAAGTTGAGATATTGGTTACTCTCCAATTTTCGAGATCAGTGCGAGTATCTTTACAGTCATCAAGTTATACATGACTATTTCCTCATTCATTTATAATCTTTTGATTTAGTTTTCTCTTTGATACTTACCACTAGAGACAACCAATTGAATAATAACATGAACAAGTAGTCAGCTGTTCTTCCTGAAAAATGCCCTAATTCCAACCTTTGCGAATAGTTATACAGAAAATAGAGATTGATGAGATAGTGGAATCCCTTGCCTCCATTCAATGGATAGTAAAAGACTGCTGTGATGGGTTTCCAGAGGTGTAGTTGTCGCAAGAAGTCTGTGGTCAATATCATACTGTAAGGGCTGAATAGATTGAATCTACATAATATGGGTATCGCCACCGAACCGGCAAACCAATAGCGGGTCACCGGTGGCATTTGATTGAACCATTCATTCAATTCTGCCATGTTGAGAGCCCGGTGATCCTTAGATACAGGGACTTAATATCAACTCTGAGTTGACATCTATTATGTCAGTGGTCAAATCGAATCAAATTGTGAAAATTCCAAGAATGGGCTTGGATCATTTGTTGTGAGAAAATTCGTTCGTCTTTCCTGCATGGTGTTTCATGTGCGACGTGTATTATGACTCCGAGCGGGCATTCACTTCACTGGAGCCTGCACCAAAACAAGCAACATTCGGCTCCAAATTATCAGTTTGAAAATCACGTGTGAAATGTTCAATCTTATTACACATGTACCTGTCAACCGGGATCGCGAAGGTGTATTATGAGAAGATAACAATTTGATTCTATCGGCATCTCTTACAAAATGTCAGCACTCTTCGACTTCTCAAGTTTACTGGTTGTTATATTGTTATTCATTTGCACATGTACCTACATCAGACATTTTGCACCCTCATGGCTCGATCGATGGAAGACAGGTATCTCTGGTATTCCATGGAAAGCAGCTCGGATTGGTGAAAGGAAAAGCGGGTACGTTGCCGCCTTTTGTGTCTTCATGGCAATATCAACGATCATTTGGTAAAGTTTAAGACTAGAGAGAATAAATTTTGATCAATCTTTGAATTGAACATCAAAATACTAAGATGATCCTGCGTGATGACAGAGTCAACAGTATTTATTGAATCACAGTGTGGTTTTCGAATATGTCTCTGTGAGACATCTATATTGACTGATAAGTAGATTGCTGGTTTTGTCCCGGAAGTTGTGTCCGATCGTCATCGTCATCATCAGGTACGGCTGATTGCAGAAGCGGGTCAGTCTCCTCAGGTTCGGTGTGTCTGGCAGATTTGGCTTTCATGCAAATGACAGCTATTGCTGCAACTATCGCAAATATGAATATTATGGCTCCTCCGAGTACCATTGTCACTAG